>ERZ773195.831-NODE-831-length-25459-cov-31.767320_pt1 | contig 25459 bp, 17 predicted proteins | sample MGYA00580530_ERZ773195 | MGnify/ENA primary metagenome ERZ773195 (study PRJEB29015, sample SAMEA2737751) | human gut metagenome | biome: human gut; feature: human-associated habitat; material: faeces | place: China | collected 2012 ...
CTGCTGCCCTTTCCATAGTGAAAAGACCGCCTCCTTCAGCGTCGCTGCCGACAAAGGATTCTTTTATTGCTTTGGCTGCCATGCTCACGGCGATGTCTTCCAATTCATTATGAAGAAAGAAAACCTTTCCTTTTCGGATGCCGTCGAACGCCTGGCTGAACGGGCCCATATCGCCCTGCCCGTCGTCGAACGGTCGGCCGAAGAAATCGCCCGCGATAAACAGCGGGACCGCTTGTATCAGATCAACGAAATGGCGGGCAATTTTTTCCATAACTGCCTGACCCAGACTCATTACGGGCAGCCCGGACTGGCCTATTTCCACAAGCGCCACGTATCGGATGATACCATCGAGGCCTTTAAGCTGGGCTTTGCTCCGGAAAGCTGGGATAAACTGACGACGGCTTTCATGAAAAAAGGTGTCACTGGCAGGGAATTAGTCCTCCTGGGACTGGCTAAAGAAAAGAATGGCCACTTTTACGATGCCTTCCGCGGACGGGTCATGTTCCCCATCCGCGACGGCCGCAGCCGCATCGTCGGTTTTGGTGGCCGCGTCCTCGACGACAGCAAGCCGAAGTATCTCAATTCGCCGGAAACGCCGATTTTCAATAAAAGGCGGCTCCTCTTCGCCATGGACCTGGCCCATAAAGCGATTTATGAGCAGGGGAAAGCCATCCTGGTCGAAGGCTATATGGATGTCGTTTCCGCTCATAACCGGGGCATCCATAACGTCGTCGCGTCCCTGGGGACCTCCTTTACGCCGGAACAGGCGCGGCTCTTGCAGCGCCAGGCCAAGGAACTCGTCCTGGGCTACGACATGGACGGCGCCGGCCGCCAGGCGACGCAGCGGGCTATGGAAATCGTCCGCGGCCTGGGCATGCGCATCCGCGTCTTGTCCCTGCCGCAGGGCAAGGACCCTGATGAATACATCAATGCCGCCGGGCCGGACAAGTTCCGCCAGGCCGTCGACGAAGCGCCGAATGTGCTCGATTACATGCTCATGCGGGCCTTGCAGCGCTTCGACGTGACGACACTGGAAGGGAAATCATCCATTACGGCCATGGTCCTGCCCGTCGTCGCCGCCGTCGACAACCGGGTTCTGCTGGAAGCGTTCCTGAAGAAACTGGCAGGTCAGCTGCAGATAGGGGAAAACGCCGTGCGCAGCGAATTCAACAAGTATGTCGCTGCCCATCCGGAAGCAGGCCAGCAGCAGGTCGTCATCTCTTCGTCCGTATCCCAGGAAAATGCCGCAGCCCGCGGGAGCGGTGCCATGGCTGTAGCCGAAGAGAATATCCTGCGTTTCCTCTTGGAAAAGCCGGCTGCCTGCGGGCGGATCCACGCCAAAGTATCGGCGGACCTCTTTGCCGATGAACGGCGGCGCCACATTTACCAGCTCATTTTGGATACGTATGCACACCAAGGGATGTACACACCACATGACATCCAGCAAAAATTAACTCCTGAGGAGGCCGAAGAAGTAGCACGAATTATGGTTCTACAAGATGTCCCACTGGACGAAAATGTACTGATGGATTATGTCAAGCGCTTTCGCATGGCCGATTTACAAAAGCAGTACCTGGCGCACAGCCGCCTGGCTGCCACTTATAGCCGGACTGGCGATGCAAGGCTGGCCGAAGAGCTTGCAGCATGTAAGAAAATTAACGATGAAATGAAACAATGGTCTTGAGGAGCAGAAAGGAGCCTGTACACCATGGTGAATAAAACGACAGATGATACAAAAGTAACGAAGAAAACGACGAAAAAGACGACGCGCCGCAAGCCGTCCAAGAAGAAGGACGCTGCCGCCAAGAAACCGTTGAGTGAAAAAGAACGCCAGGCCCTGGCCCTGCAGCACATCAAGCAGCTCCTGCAAATGGGGCAGAAGAAGGGCAGCCTGACGTATACGGAAATCATGAACCTCATGGAAGAAGACGAACTGACGCCGGACCAGATCGACAAGATGTATGAAGTCTTTGCCGACAAGGGCATCGACATCATCGGCGAAGACGACTCCATGGCGGAACATGATGATATAGATGATGAAGATACGGAAAAAGTCCCGGACCTTCACAATGTCGACCTCAGCGTGCCGGAAGGCATCAACATCGATGACCCGGTCCGCATGTATTTGAAAGAAATCGGCCGCGTCCCCCTCTTGTCGGCGACGGAAGAAATTACCCTGGCCAAGGCCATCGAAAAGGGCAATGCTCCCGATGCAACAGAAGAAGACATCAAAGCCGGCACGATTGCCAAGAAGAAACTGACCGATGCCAACCTGCGCCTCGTCGTCAGCATCGCCAAGCGCTATGTCGGCCGGGGCATGTTGTTCCTGGACCTCATCCAGGAAGGGAACCTGGGTCTGTTGAAAGCCGTCGATAAATTCGACTACAGCAAAGGCTACAAGTTCAGTACCTATGCGACATGGTGGATCCGCCAGGCCATTACCCGTGCCATTGCCGACCAGGCCCGGACCATCCGCATCCCGGTCCACATGGTCGAAACTATCAACAAGCTGATCCGCATTTCCCGCCAGCTCCTGCAGGACAAAGGCCGCGAACCGCTGCCGGAAGAAATCGCTGAAAAAATGGACATCCCTGTCGAACGCGTCCGGGAAATCATGAAGATCGCCCAGGAACCGGTATCGCTGGAAACACCGATTGGCGAAGAAGAAGACTCGCACCTCGGCGATTTCATCGAAGACTCGGAAGCCGTCGCCCCTGATGACGCCGCCTCCTTCATCTTGCTGAAAGAACAAATCGAAGACGTCTTTTCCTGTCTCACCGACCGGGAACGCAAAGTCCTCTACCTGCGCTTCGGCCTCAAAGATGGCCGTCCGCGCACACTGGAAGAAGTAGGCCAGCACTTCAACGTCACCCGTGAACGTATCCGCCAGATCGAAGGCAAGGCCCTGAGCAAACTGCGCAACTGGGGCAAACGGGAAAAAATCAAGGATTTCCTCTAAGCCGAAATCTCTCCTTGACGCCATACGCTAATTCGCGTATAATAATTTGGTAAGGCCTTGCGCCTTATCTTTTGGGCCTATAGCTCAGTGGTAGAGCCACCGGCTCATAACCGGTTGGTCCTTGGTTCGAACCCAAGTGGGCCCACCATGAATGAAAAGAGCTTGTTGCACGTAATCGTGTCCGGGCTCTTTTTCTGTATACAAAATATTGCCGATAGATGGATGATCCCAGAATAAATTATTTATAGAAATAACCGCTCAAGATTAGGGTCTGAAGCGGTTATTTTTGTATTCTCCAATATGTTATAGATTTACAGTTCGGCTTTTTTGTTCCAGGTGTTTGCAATGTGTGCCTGGCCTTCGGCATTGGCCGAAGCGACAGAGACGATGCCATCGCGTTTGATACAGTCGAAAAAGACGTTGGTTAACATGGGTATTCCTCCTTTAGCAAAAAAAGACTACGTTCATTATAGCAAAAGGAAAATGTATACGGCCGTGAGGTTTCTGTTAAGATTGTGTTGCCACGAGGCGCCTTGAGGTTATATAATTATGTATTATAAATAATATTTTTAGGAGGATAGACATGGCAGATATTCGTATCATCCGGGGGCAGCGGATCGTCCCCGACGTGGAGCAGGCTCTGCGGTTTGCTGGTTATGAATCGAAAGGGGCAGCTTGGGAACGGGCTGAAGGGATGTGCCGGGATATGGCACCGCTCTTGCGGCGGTCTTTGCAGGCCAAGGCGGTCCTGGCCTTTACAGAGAAACGGCTCTATGTCATCCTGACGTTAGGTGCTGCTGTGAGCCGGCAGATCGACCGCTATCAGGATGACGGGGATGAGCTGGCCGCCGTGCTCTTCGCTGCCATGGCTGATACGTGCCTCTTTGCCCTGGAACAGCAGGTTTTGCAGCAGCTGCGCCTTATTTGCCGGCAAAAGGGCTGTGGCATCGTTTGCCGCCACGAACCGGGCAGCGATTTGCCCTTATCGGTCCAGGCCGATGCGGTCTGTGAGACGGCTGCCGGCCGGACGGCTGGCGTGACGGTCAATGCGGCCATGGCTTTGTCGCCGGAGAAATCCATGAGCCTCGTCTTTGACCTTTGCGAAGACCCGGCTGTATTCCAGGTGAAACATGACTGTACGGCCTGCCCTAAGACGGATTGCCCGCAGCGCCAGGCCGAATCGGCCCGGGAAGTACGGCTGACCTGCCCTGGCGGCTGCCGGGTCCATGACTATATCCAGTCTCAGGGAACGGCCCTGGCTATGCCCTGCGGCGGCAAGGGCATGTGCGGCAAATGCCGTGTCCGCGTCGTCCGGGGGCGGCTTCCCGTCACCCCGGAAGACAAGCGCATCTTTTCCGAAGCTCAGCTGGCCCAGGGCTGGCGCCTGGCCTGCAAGGCCGTAACCCGTGAAGCGGTCGAAATTGTCGTTCCCGTGCAGGAACAGCAGGGCTTTTCGGCTCTGGCTGCCGAAGCCGCTGACGAGGGAGCCCTTTCACTGGCAGCGGACCATGACTATGGCCTGGCTGTCGATATCGGGACGACGACGTTGGCCGCAGCTCTGGTAGACTGTACGGATGGAAAAATCCTGGCGACAGCGACGGCAGTCAACAGCCAGCGCTCTTTTGGGGCCGATGTCGTCAGCCGCATCGGTGCCGCCTGCCATGGCAAAGGCAAGAAATGGAACCATTTTAACGCTGCTTTAATGGAAGCTGCGTTCATGACCGGACTGGAACGGAATGCTGATGTGGTGCACATGGCTACTTATGCACCTTTGTTTGCCCATGTGGAAGGATGGCAATGGCGTCCGGATTTGATCTGGTTTGACAATCTGAACTCGGTTCGTACTTGTAGTTACTATGTGCAGCAGCTTTATGCTCATAACAAAGGTACTCATGTGTTGCCCCTGACTATGGATAAAAAAGCTGTGAGTGGTCAGGAAGGACAGGATGGTCTGTTTGCCAGTGCCGTATGGGATAAGGATGAAAAGGCTTGTATCGTGAAAATTGCCAATACTTCGGATAAGGCACAACCGGTATCAGTGACTTTCAACGGATTGAAGAAGAGTGATAAACTTGTGGAAGGTAAATGCATCACGCTCCAGTCTGCCGATTTGGATAAAGATAACACGGTAGAGCATCCGAATGTCATTACTCCGAAAGAAAGTGATGTTACGATTGAGGGTAATGTACTGAATGTAGAGATGGCGCCCAAGACTTTCGTGCTTTATAAGTTTGTTAAGGCAAGTAATAAGTAAAAGATGAATCATTCCTTTAAATGCTAACACAGAGGTATAGAGAAACATAAAGCAGCCGAAGGGCTGCTTTATAATCCCAACTGCATCCGGAACTTTTAAAGGAAATGTATACCTGTCTCCCTTGGTTGTACCAAGGGAGTTTTTTTGATTATACGTATATTGTCATCTTGGATTGCTCACGGTATTTTGCTGTAAATCAGTAATGTACCGTGAAAATACATTCTAAACTCCGCCGAAACGGTTTGCCATTCTCCGCTGCCAAATTTGGTTTGACGGATATCGGTTGTTCTGATTCCTGTGTCATAGCTACGGTTGTTCCCTTGCAGGAGAGCGTCATAAGGCGTATTTTTGTTCGGGTGCGTTCATTGCTTCACTAAGGTGAAGAGGCAGCTTCGCTTAGGTGAACAGCCGCTTTCACCCAAGTGGAATAACTGCTTCACCTGGGTGAAATATCAAATGGAGTGAGGTGAAGGTATGATGAGAATAGGTTCTTCTGATGCCTACGAGCTACCGGGAGGTAACGAGGGGCTGATTTTACATTCTGTCCGAGAGAATCTCCGAAGCAGATGTATTTCGCCACCGGCATACCGATTGAGGAGGTTTTGAAAGACTGTTGCACGGGAAGTTATTGGTAATGAGTGAGTTGTTGTGATGGAATGCTTTTGTGTTTTATGTAAATGAGTCAAAAGTGATTTTTGTTGTCGTTATGTTGTATGGGCGGGCTCATGGGCCTGCCCATACGGTGGAACATTTGATGGTTATTTCGGATTTTTGAAATATCCTCTTATTGGATGAGTCCTGTTTACATCTTTATTCTCTTATTGCGTACTTGCCTCAGAATGGTCTGCAACTCAAATACTTTCTCAGGATACTTTTCTGCTACATTCTCTTGTTCGCTCACCTTTTCCATTTCATATAACTGGGGAACGTTCAGGTTTCCGGTTTCTATTTTTTCTGCTTTCATAAAGGTAGTGGGATCATCATTCGGTTCAATGTATTTCCAGTCTTTGGTACGGACGGACAACGTGTGGTTCATGGATTGTTCCACAATCCAGGGGCGGTCTGTCTTGTCGGTTCCTATCAGATTCCCTAAACGGTCATAACTGTCCGGAGCGCTGCCTTTAGGTAATCTGGCGTTGATCAAAGCTCCTAAGGAGGCTAGCCAGTCAATCTGTGACATTAATACGTCCGAGTCTCCTGTCTTTTTTATCTTCTGTGGCCAGCGGACAATGACCGGGACGGCTGTTCCACCCTCGAAAGCGCTGTATTTGTTTCCTCTCCACGGACCGGAAGGTGTATGTCCGTTCAACAGCTCTTCTGCCTTGTCCTTATATCCGTCGTCTACAACCGGACCATTGTCGCTGGATAGAATAATCAGCGTGTTTTCAGTTAGTCCAAGTTGGTCCAATGTTTCCATCAGCTGGCCTACCGTCCAGTCGAATTGGGCGATTGCGTCTCCGCGTAGTCCCATAGGATTCTTTCCACGGAAGCGGTCATGGGGAAAACGAGGAACGTGTACATCATTGGTTGCAAAATACATAAAGAAAGGCTCGTCTTTATGCTGTTTGATAAAGTCGATGGCATGAACGGTGATGGAATCGGCAATGTTCTCGTCTTTCCAAAGTGCTTTTCCGCCCCCTTTCATAAATCCGATGCGGCTGATACCATTGACGATGGACATGTCATGTCCGTTGCTGGGATGTAGGTTATACAGTAATTCGGGATTATCTTTGCCGGTCGGTTCTCCCGGAAAGTTCTTGGTGTAACTCACTTCTATGGGATCGGACGGATCATAGTTGGCTACCTTGCCGTTTTCTATAAATACACAAGGTACACGGTCGGCTGTAGCGGCCATGATATAGTGATAGTCAAAGCCTAAGTCACCTAAAGCGGCTGGTAAAGGAGCATTCCAATCCTGTCCGCCTGTCTTGTCTCCCAGGCCCAGATGCCATTTGCCGATGGCGGCTGTAGCATATCCGGCACTTTTAAACATGTCTGCCATGGTGTATTGTTCGGGACGGATAATCATTTTTACATCTCCTGCGGCAATGTCCGTGTCCGGTCTGCGCCATGCATATTCTCCTGTCAGCAAGGAGTAGCGGGATGGGGTGCTGGTAGCGGCTACGGTATGTGCATTAGTAAAACGAATGCCTTCCGATGCCAGTTTGTCAACATGGGGAGTTTCTACATTCTTGGCTCCGTAACATTTTAAATCTCCATATCCCAGGTCATCTGCCAGAATAACGATAACATTGGGCTTTTGGGGGGCCTGCGTACTGTTTTTTTGAACGGTTTCTGCTGTTGCAGAGTTACAGGCGGCTAATGAGGCAAGTAAGGATATGCCTGCATAATTTCTACTTTTCATCTCTATTTATTTAAGGTTTGATTCGGATACATGTCTATTTTCACTTTCCGGTTTCTCGACCTGAAGGTGAAGAACGACGGAAAGTTATCAAGAAAATCTTGAAGCAGCAAAAAAGAGGGCCGGAATATGATTTGAAAGTGTCTGGAATTAGATGATAATGCCCCCACCCAGTACTACATCATCCCTATAAAAAGCGGCTGCTTGTCCCGGGGCAATGGCTGTCAGTGGCTCATGCAGTTGTACATACAGGGTGTTATCCGGTTGCAGGGTTACTGTGCAGCGGTTGGCTTGTTTCCGATAGCGTATTTTGACGATGATGTCGTCCTTGTTTAGTAATAAAGCGGGATTGGTGATGCGCCATTCTTTCAGTCTCATTTCTGTTTTTTCCAGTGCTTTCAAGTCGCTCAGTATGACTTTGTTTTCTGCCGGAATGATTTCTTTGACAAAGACAGCCCGGTTAAGATCTATGCCCAATCCTCTCCGCTGGCCGATGGTATAGAAAGGATAACCTTTGTGCCGTGCGATAAAATTCCCCATTTCATCGAAGAATTTACCCGGTAGGATACTTCCTTCAGGTAATTCCTTATGTAGGAATGTGCGGTAGTCCATGGGGCAGAAGCATACTCCCAGACTGTCCCGTTTATGGGCGGCTTTCAGAAAACCACGCTCTGCAGCGATTTCACGGACACGGGCTTTAGTCAGGTTGCCCATAGGGAGAAGCATACGTTGCAGGATTTCTTGTGGCAGCCCCCATAGGAAAAAGGATTGGTCTTTATCCGGGTCGGCACCGGTAGTGATGTGATAGCATCCATTGATGAAGCGCCGGCGTACATAATGTCCTGTAGCGAAGTGATAAATTCCCATTTCATCGGATATTTTCTTCAAAAGAGGCCATTTCAGGTAGTTGTTGCACAAGGTACAGGGAACCGGGGTATGACCTGCCATATATTCGTTGATGAAATAGTCAATGATGGTTTTCCGGAAGGTGTCACGAACATCGTATGTGAGATGGGGGATGCCCAGACGTTCACATAAAGCGCGGGCGTCCTCCAGATACTCAGTATCATTTTCTTTTTCATAAAAGCGGAAGGTGATGCCGGTTACTTCGTATCCTGCATCCTGCAATAGAAGGGCGGCTACGGAACTGTCTGTTCCTCCGCTCATGCCTAGTAGGACTTTATTATTGGACTCTGTTTCTCTCATCTTTATAGCAGTTTTGTGAGGATAGATGCCGGAATATCCATTTTGGAGAAGGCAAACAGTTTCTTTCCCAAATCTTTCAAAGAGGCTCCGATGTGATATACGTCGGATTGGTCTATAATAAGAAAACGGTCATGTGCCTGGCTATTAGCCCATTGGCGGAATTGGATTCCTCGTTTCGTATTTACACGGTATCCTACTGATATAATCACATCTAAATTATAATATTCTAAGTTACGTGTAATCTGTCTGTTGCCTTCTTGGCGAACTGTTCGGAAATTCCGAACGGTTGAACTTTGGATTAGTTCTTCTGATTTATAAATGTTCTTTAGATGCTCGCTTATATTGGCTTTGCTGGATTGGAATAGTTCTACTATTTGTGCCTGGGTCAGCCACACTGTTTCATCTTCAATGCGCACTTCCATCCTCACTGATTCATCCGGCTGGTAGAGTATGATTTCTCCTTGTTGTTCCATGTGTTCGATTTTTTGAGTACAAAGCTAGCAAATATAAATCAGACTGATCTTGTTTTCAGGTTATAATTGAAATGTAGGATGGGAAATGAAACTCCGATGACAATCTATATGATAGTGCCATCGGAGTTCTGACATACTCTTCTTATTAAGGAAGGAATGCTTGCTATGTTTTTATTTTACCGGCATCAATGTGAATCCCCAATGATATTCCTTATTGGCGGGCAGGGTATGTTCCGGCAGAGGGCGGTCTCCCCAGCTGTCATAACCGGCTACACCTTGTTGCTTCATATCAATACATACTTCCACAAAATTACGTGGGGTGATATCATTGACATGTGTCATGCGGCGTATTACATTTTTAGCTTTTTCCTCATTATGGTTAGCAACTTCTTCGGGAGTGAAGTTAGTCCACTGACGGGGACGGCTGATAGCTTCTTCCGAGTCAAAGTCCTCTACGGAGTTGCGCAGGGCATTGAATCCGATAGTGCTGTCGGCACGTATTAACAATCCTTTTCCGCCTTTGCGGGTCAGTTCTACCCAACGGGTGTCGGTGCGGTGTCCGTTTTCTTGCGGACGGACATAGTTGTTGGTGTACATCTGGTCGGCTGTAGTGCGGTAGAGATCAACGAAACTGCTTGCATTACGGTCGATGTAGTTTTCACCCGGTCCGCGTCCGAAATATTCTACCTGGTTCATATCGGATGGCAAATGGAAACGTACACCGATACGTGGTACGTTCAGTTTGGAAGAGGCAAGGCGTTGAGCATCCTGTCCCGGTGTGAAAGTGGCCATTAAGGTAGCTTCTGATACTTCCGTGTCGGCAGCCTTCATATCGGTAGAAGTAAAGGTGATGCCTGCATGAACCACACCGTCGGGATAGATGGTATATTTCATGATGTACAGATTGCCTGCCGCCAGTAGGTAATTGACTGTTAATACGGTCTTGTTGCCGTCTGTTGTTGTGGTAACATCTGCTACATTGAAATTCTTGCTGGACTGTTTCCATATTTGCTCGCGCTTAGGCCCACCGTTACCATAATCATTGTCCGTCGGTGCGCGCCAGAAGTTAGGCTGAATACCAAAACCTTCAGCGAAATATTCTGTACCGTTTACTTTGTATGAAGTCACGAGTCCGCTTCTCTTGTTGAAAACGAACTGCATACGTGGTGATAATACGGTGATGATGTCACCATCCGTGCTGACGGTAGTCTTGCCGCTTGCTTTATGTCCGGTCATAGCCAATGGTTCTATGGGCAGGCGGAATTGTTCGGAAGCAATATCGTGTCCTGCAGGAATCAAGGGCTCCGGTTCTGTGGTGGTAACTACAAAATCTACAAAATATTCTGTGCCGGCCTTGGGTTTCAATCCGTTGAGGTTGATGTTCAGTTCTTTGGAACCTTGCGGTTCGATATCTAATGATACTTTTCCGCCTTTGATTGTTTTTCCGTTTGCCTTTACGGTATAACTGATCATATACTTTTTCAAGTTGGTGAAGTAGAAACGGTTCTTTACCAGGAATTTGCCGGCAGCCGGGTCGATGGCTTCGAAACCTACATTCTGATGTGCATATTTCACTTCTGTCATGGCCGGATGCGGAGTGCGGTCCGGAGCTACGATTCCATTGCATAGGAAGTTTCCGTCGCTGGGTGCATTGGTTCCGTAATCACCTCCGTAGGCCCAGTAGGTACGTCCATTTTCGTCTGTTTCCAGAATACCTTGGTCTACCCAGTCCCAAATGTAACCGCCTTGCAGGTTCGGGTACTTGTAGATTGCTCTCCATTGTGCTGCCAGATTACCATTGGAATTGCCCATAGCGTGTGAATATTCGGATGGTGCGATGGGACGGTCGCTGCCTTTCTTGCCTATTTCTTCCAGCCAGGCGGCACTGGGGTATTGGGGTACATACATATCTGTGTTCCATTCCCAAAGGGCGCGTTCATAATTTACAGGACGGTTCATCCCTTTTACTTCGCGTTCTTTCAGCCATAAATAGGTCTGATAGAAATTATAACCGTTTCCGGCTTCGTTTCCTAATGACCAGATGGCTACAGAGGGATGGTTTTTGTTACGCTCGTACATATTAATGGTACGGTCCATGTGCGGCTTCAGCCATTCGGGATGGTTGCCCAATGTTCCGCCCCGGCTTAAGTTATAATACATACCGTGGCTTTCGATGTTGGCTTCATCATATACATAGATACCATATTCATCACACAATTCATAGAACTTGCGGTCTTGCGGATAGTGGCAGAGGCGCACGCTGTTGATATTGTTCTGTTTCATCAGGGTGAAGTCCTTGCGCATCAGCTCTTCGGGAACATAATGTCCTGTTTCGGGATTATGTTCGTGTATGTTTACACCTTTCAGCTTGATGGGTTGGCCGTTGACGAACAAGCAAACGTATGGTTTGCCGTTTTCGGCTATCTGATCGGTTGGTTTGATCTCGAAACGGCGGAAACCTACCGTATAAGGAATGATTTCGCTTGTTTTTTCTCCGTCTTTCAGAGATATCAGTAACCGGTACAGGTTAGGGTGTTCTGATGTCCAGGTCTTGACGTTGCTGAGGGCGGCTTCAAAAGAGATGCTCTTCTGCCCGTCTGCTGTAACAGGACAGGGGGTGTTACCTTCTGCAACCACTTTCTTTGCGGCATCCAGCAATTCGTATGCTACGGTTACCTCTTTGTTGGCTGCTGTATGGTTGGTTACGTCCACATTCAGTTTGAAGATACCATTCTTATAAGTGTCGTCCAGTGTAGACACCACATTGAAATCTTTGATGTGGGTTTTGGGCTGTGAGAACAGGAATACATCACGTTCAATACCGCTCATGCGCCAGAAGTCCTGGCATTCCAGATAAGAACCGGTACTCCAGCGGAATATTTTGATGACCAGCGAGTTTTTGCCGGGTTTCAGGTAGTTGTTGATTAAGAATTCTGCCGGATTCTTGGAGTCTTCGCTGTATCCCACTTCCTGTCCGTTGACATACACGTATACACCGGATTTTGCTCCTTCCAAACGGAGGAATATGTCGCGTCCATCCCAATCGGCGGGAATTTCGATATCACGCTGATACACACCGACCGGATTGGTTTCGGGTAACTGCGGCGGTTGTGGATTTCTGGGTTTGAATTCGTATCCATGATTGGTGTAGATGGCCACTCCGTAGCCCTGTACTTCCCAGTTGCCGGGTACTTTAATCTCCTTCCAGGCTATGTTGGCATCCGGTTGCTCAATGTTGGCAGGCAGATCTTTGTATGCATCTGCATAATAAAAGTTCCATGTACCGTTTAGTAGTTTGTAATAAGGGCTGTTCTCATACTCGCCGGTCAGTGCCTGGTTCCGGTTGTCGTAAGTCATGAAAGCTGTGCGTGGATATTCCTTGTTGACGGCTACGGTCTGAATATCTTTCCAATAAGGTAGTTTTGTATCTTCCGCATGAAGAACTTGTGTTGAATATGCGCATACAGCAGCGCCGATCAGGAATTTAAATAAGGTTGTCATTTTAGGTTTCATAGGTTCAAATAGAAAAATGAAGAAGAAAGGGCGCTAGTACCGGCGCCCCTTTCCTTAAGTCCTTTTATGTAAAATAGCAATTATTTAATTGCGTCTGCCAGTTCAGCACCTGGTTTGAACTTGGTTACTTTTTTAGCAGGAATAGTAATCGTTGCTTTTGTGGATGGGTTGATACCTGTTCTTGCACTTCTTTCAGCAACAGAGAATGTTCCGAATCCGATTAATGATACTTTGTCCCCTTCTTGGAGGGCCTTTGTTACAGTTGAAACGAAAGCTTCAACTGCTTTTTTTGCGTCGACTTTGCTCAAGCCGGCTTCAGCGGCGACTGCGCTGATAAGATCTGCCTTATTCATAACGAAAATGATTAATTATTAAATGTAACACAAAAATTTTACCGAAATCAGTGACAAATATATGCTTTCAAAATTAGAAATCAAACAGATAGCCTAAAAAAGATGCTCCAAAAATCAAAAAAACGTAAGAGAACTCTTGTTTTCTGTTATATAACAGAATAAAATTGTAAATTTGCGCGCAATCAATGTTTTATAAGACGAAGAATATTTATGAACAGTATACCTACAGTAACCAAGAATTTATTGATAATAAATGTGTTGTGTTTCTTTGGCGGCGTGGTAGCCATGAAGTATGGAATTGACTTGAACGACCTGCTGGGACTGCACTTTTTTATGGCATCTGATTTTAATCCTGCCCAGTTGATTACTTATATGTTTATGCATGGCGGTTTCCAGCATATCTTTTTTAACATGTTTGCTTTGTGGATGTTTGGCCGTACGCTTGAACAGGTCTGGGGACCGAAACGTTTCTTATCCTATTATATGGTATGTGGTATAGGTGCGGGACTGGTGCAGGAGCTGGTGCAATATATACAATATGTGACTGAATTATCGCAGTATGACAGTGTGAATACGGGGATTGCCGTGATCCCGATGGCGGAGTACTTGAATCTGATGACTACAGTTGGCGCTTCGGGAGCGATATATGGCATTTTGTTGGCATTCGGTATGCTGTTCCCCAATAGTCAGATGTTTGTATTCCCTATCCCATTTCCTGTCAAGGCTAAATATTTTGTGATGGGATATGCTGCTTTGGAGATATTTTTGGGCTTGGGTGCTTCGACCGATGGCGTTGCCCACTTTGCACACTTGGGAGGTATGATTTTTGGCTTTATATTGATAATGTATTGGAGAAAAAAGAATAACAATGGGCAGTTTTATTACTGATTTGAAAAATAGTTTCAATAAAGGGAACATATATATCCAGTTTATATATATTAATGTAGGGGTATTCATTGTAACTTCCTTATTGGGAATTTTATGGATGCTGTTCAACCGGAATGGAGCATTTGTGCTTCAATATTTGGAACTGCCGGCCTGGACGTTGCAGTTTGTCAAGCAGCCTTGGTCTTTGCTGACTTATATGTTCATGCACGCAGGTATTTTGCATTTGCTGTTTAATATGCTGTGGCTTTATTGGTTCGGGCAGATGTTTCTGTCTCTTTTCTCGGCAAAGCATTTCCGCGGGCTCTATCTGTTGGGAGGTATTTGTGGCGGTTTGTTGTATATGATCGCTTACAATGTTTTCCCTTATTTCAGTGATTCTTTGTATTATTCTTATTTGTTGGGAGCATCAGCTTCCGTACTTGCTATCGTTGTGGCCACTGCGGTACGTGCACCGGAATATAGAGTAAACTTTATGTTTATTGGGACTGTTAGGTTGAAGTATGTGGCTCTGTTTATGGTTGTGACCGATTTGCTGTTTATGACATCGGGCAATGCCGGTGGCCATATCGCTCATTTAGGAGGTGCTTTGGCCGGATGGTGGTTTGCTTCCGGATTGTCCCGCGGACATGATGCTACGTCATGGATAAACCGATGCTTGGATTGCTTCTCGGAAGGTCTTTCGTTTCGTCGTCAATCGAAAAGACCGAAGATGAAAGTTCATTATGGTGATAAGGCAAAAGATTACGATTATAATGCCCGTAAAAAACAGCAAAGCGAGGAGATAGACCGTATATTGGATAAATTAAAGAAATCCGGTTATAACAGTCTGACTACCGAAGAGAAGAAAAGCTTGTTTGATGCGAGCAAAAAGTGATATATGAAATATATTGGTCGTTTTTTGGGATGGATACTACTGGGCATAAACTTGTGTATGGTGGTATTGTTACTGGTATGTGCTTACAGCCCTTATATTGATCCTGTGGCTCATCCGGTATGGTCATGTGCCGGTTTGGCTTTTCCCGCTTTTTTGATTGTTAATCTTTTGTTTCTGGTCTTCTGGTTGGTGATTTATCGTAAATATGCGTTGCTTTCATTTTTAGGCCTGGTATGTTCCATTGGTGCTATCCGTACTTATTTCCCAGTCAATGTATTTGTATCTGATGTACCGGAAGGGGCAATCAAATTCTTATCCTACAATACGATGGCCTTTGAAAAGAACCGTGCGAACACCAAGGATAATCCGAACCCTGTGCTGGAATATTTAAGAAACAGCAATGCGGATATAATCTGCCTGCAGGAATATATTGTAGGCGGACGGTTAACCAAGAAAGAGGTGGATTATGCTTTAAGAGATTATCCTTATAAAAATTATCATAAGATATCGGGGGCCAACGGTTTGGGTTGTTATTCCCGTTTTCCTATTTTGTCGGCACATCCGGTGAAATATGCCAGCCTTAACAATGGTTCCATCGCTTATAAAATCAAAGTGAATGGTGATACCTTGCTGATTGTTAATAATCATCTGGAATCCAATAAGCTGACTGAGAAGGATAAAGAAGTCTATCGCGAAATGATGAAGGATCCTGATAAGCAAAAGGTATCGCAAGGGTCTCGTTTGCTGATCGGAAAACTGGCGGAAGCATCGGCTATACGTGCCGTTCAGGCTGATTCCATAGCTCGTTTGGTGGCCGGTTACAAAGGGGGAGGCATAATTGTATGCGGTGACTTCAATGATTCTCCTATATCATACACTCACAGGGTGGTAGGGGAAGGTCTGAATGATGCTTTTGTGGAGTCGGGAAACGGCTTTGGCATATCTTATAATCAAAATCATTTTTATTTCAGAATAGACAATATTTTATTGAGCAAGAATTTAAAATCTTACCGTTGTACGGTGGATAATACGATAAAGAGTTCGGATCATTACCCCATTTGGTGTTATGTGGCGGAGAAGTGATTTTACATACCTTTAATTGACAGATTATGAAAAGACTATTATTTACGTTAGCGACGTGTTGTGTAATGTGTGCATGTGAACAGAAAACAGAAATGAATCCGTTCTTTACGGAATTCCAGACCGAGTACGGTGCTCCCGATTTTACTAAGATCAGACTGGAGCATTATGAGCCTGCTTTCTTGAAAGGAATAGAGGAGCAGAATGCGGAAATTAAGGCAATAGTTGATAATCCCGAGGAACCTACTTTTGAAAATACCATTGTGGCGCTGGATAAAAGTGGCGGGATTCTGGCGAGAGTAAGTGGGGTGTTTTTTGCATTGACCGAAGCGGATACAAATGATTCGTTGACGGCCTTGAATGAAAAGATGGCTCCTGTACTTTCAGAACATAGTGATAATATTTATTTGAATCAGGATTTGTATAAACGGGTGGCTGATGTGCATCAACAGGAACAGGAAGGTAAGATAACTCTTACGACTGAGCAACACCGGCTGTTGGACAAGTATTATAAAGCTTTTGTCCGTTCGGGTGCCGGACTGGATGCCGGAAAACAATCCCGTTTGAGGGAGATCAATAAAGAATTGTCGACTTTGGGGATTGCTTTCGACAATCATATCTTAAATGAGAATAACGCTTATCAGTTGGTTATCGAGAATGAGGCTGATTTGGCCGGGTTACCCGAATGGGTGAAAGCGGGGGCCGCAGAGGAAGCGAAAGCTGCTGGAAAAGAAGGGAAATGGCTATTCACTTTGCAAAACTCCAGTCGCTTGCCTTTTTTGCAATATGCTGAAAACCGTGAGCTAAGAAAAAATATTTATGAAGCTTATATCAACCGGGGGAATCATGATGATGCGAATGACAATAAAGAGATATTGGGAAAGATCATGGCATTGCGTTTGGAACAGGCAAAATTATTAGGATTCGATTGTTATTCCAATTTTGTACTGGATGAGAACATGGCTAAGAATTCGCAGACAGTCATGGATTTCTTGAACAACCTGTGGGGATACTCACTGGAAAATGCAAAGAAAGAGGCCGCCGAGTTGCAGAAAATAATGGATAAGGAAGGTAAGGGAGAGAAGCTGGCTGCATGGGACTGGTGGTATTATGCCGAAAAATTGCGTCAGGAAAAGTATGATTTGAATGAAGATGAAATCAAGCCCTATTTCAGTTTGGAAGATGTGCGTAGCGGATTGTATACCGTGGCCAACAAGCTGTATGGCATTACATTGACCGAACTGAATGATGTGCCCGTATATGAGCCGGATGTGAAAGTGTATGAAGTAAAGGATGCCGATGGCTCATTTTTGGGATTGTTCTATGCGGATTACTTTCCACGCGCAGGTAAGCGTGGTGGCGCATGGATGAGTAATTTTCGTGAACAGGCCGGTGAAGTACGTCCTTTAATTTATAATGTGGCAAGTTTTACTAAACCTGCAGGAAATATGCCTTCTTTACTGACTTTGGATGAGGTGGAAACCATGTTTCATGAGTTTGGACATGCATTGCACGGTATGCTGACCAAGTGTAACTACAAAGGAGTGTCCGGTACCAGTGTGGCGCAGGATTTTGTAGAACTTCCTTCACAGATTATGGAACATTGGGCTGTAGAACCTGAAGTGCTGAAACTCTATGCCAAGCATTATGAAACAAGAGAAGTGATTCCGGATGAGCTGATTACGAAAATCCAAAATCAGGGTACTTTTAATCAAGGTTTTATGACTACGGAATTATTGGCAGCCGCTTTGCTTGATATGGAACTGCATAACCTGACTGATACAGACAATCTGAATGTCGTTGCTTTTGAAAAAGAAACGATGGACAAGCTGGGGCTGATTCCTGAAATAGCTCCTCGGTATCGCGCCACTTATTTTAGTCATATTATAGGTGGATATGCTGCTGGGTATTACAGCTATCTATGGGCAGAAGTTCTTGACACGGATGCTTTTGAAGCGTTTAAAGAACATGGAGTGTTCGATAAAAATACCGCAGATTCTTTCCGTAAAAATATTCTAGAGAAAGGTGGAACGGAAGATCCTATGACCCTTTACAGAGGTTTTCGTGGGGCTGATCCCAGCTTGGAACCCTTGCTTAAAAACAGGGGTTTGAAATAAAATAGACTGTGAGATAGAATAATTTAGGCTGCAAAAAATGCTTTTGCAGCCTTTTTTCTCTTTTGGAATCTAAATATTTGTGTTTGATACCGTGGGAATGTGAAAAAAAAACTATATTTGCAACCTTGTATAAACTAAGAATTAATCAAAAAGTAAAAATAATAAATTTCAAAGTAACATGCAAAACAAAGGATTTGTAAAGGTTTTTGCGGTATTACTCACCCTTGTATGTGTGTTTTATCTTTCTTTCTCTTTTGTGACCCGCTATCACATGGACAAAGCGGCACAAGACCCGAAAGGTGAAGCACATTACCTTGATTCTATGCAGAATGAAAAAGTTTATTTGGGTAGTTATACGCTGAAACAGTGTCGCGAGATGGAGATTGGTCTGGGTCTGGACCTGAAAGGTGGTATGAACGTTATCCTTGAAGTTTCTGTACCGGATGTAGTGAAGGCTTTGGCTGACAACAAGACTGATGAAGCTTTTAACAAAGCGGTTGCAGAAGCATCAAAACAATCTATCACTAGTCAGGATGACTTTATCACTCTTTTTGTAAAAGAGTATAAGAAACAAGCTCCCAATGGCAAATTGGCTGAATTATTTGCTACTCAGCAGTTGAAAGACAAAGTAACCACCCGCAGTTCCGACAGTGAAGTTGAAAAAGTATTGCGCGAAGAGGTAAAGGCTGCTATCGACAACTCTTATAATGTATTACGTACACGTATTGACCGTTTTGGTGTGGCACAGCCTAACATTCAGGCGTTGGAAGGAAAGATGGGCCGTATCATGGTGGAACTGCCGGGTATCAAAGAACCGGAACGTGTCAGAAAACTGTTGCAGGGATCTGCTAACTTGGAATTCTGGGAAACTTTCGACGCAAAAGAAATAGTTCCTTATCTTTCTTCTGTAGATAACAGACTGCGTGATATTCTTGCCGTTGAAAGTGGTGCTGCTTCTGCTGATTCTGTAGCTACTGATACTGTTGCTGTCGCACAGGCTTCTGCAATTTCTGCTGCCGACAGTCTTGCAGCCGCATTGAAAGGCGAAACGGCAAGTAACTCTGCCGCAATGGAGCAGATGAAGAAAGAACATCCGTTGGCTTCTGTTCTTCAATTAAATCCGAATGGTTACGGGTCGGTGGTAGGTTATGCCGATTATAAAGATACTGCTCAGGTAAACCAGTACCTTGCTATGAAAGAAGTGAAAGAAATGTTGCCGAAAGATCTTCGTTTGAAATGGGGTGTAAAGGCTGCTGACTTTGACAAGCAGGGACGTATTTTTGAATTGTATGCTATCAAGTCTACTGAACGTAACGGACGTGCTCCGTTGGAAGGTGATGTGATCACTGATGCTAAAGATGAATATGACCAGTTCAACAAGCCTTGTGTCAGTATGTCTATGAACACTGACGGCGCACGCCGCTGGGCTGTTCTGACAAAGAACAATGTAGGCAAGGCTATCGCTATCGTACTGGATGGTTACGTATACAGCGCTCCGAATGTAAACGGTGAAATTACGGGGGGACACTCTCAGATTACCGGTAACTTTACCCCGGAGGTGACAAAAGACTTGGCTAACGTATTGAAGTCTGGTAAGATGCCTGCTCCTGCACGTATCGTTCAGGAGGATATTGTTGGTCCGTCATTGGGTCAGGAATCTATCAATCAAGGTATTATTTCATTTGTTGTTGCGTTGATTCTGTTGATGATCTATATGTGCGCTATGTACGGATTGATTCCGGGTATGGTTGCCAACTGCGCATTGGTTGTTAACTTCTTCTTCACATTAGGAATCCTTACCTCGTTCCAAGCTGCACTGACCATGTCTGGTATTGCCGGTATGGTGTTGTCATTGGGTATGGCTGTAGATGCTAACGTGTTGATTTATGAACGTACAAAAGAAGAATTGAGAGCCGGTAAAACTGTTAAGGCTGCTTTAGCAGACGGTTATTCTAACGCATTCTCTGCTATTTTTGACTCAAACTTGACATCAATTATCACTGGTATCATTCTGTTCTATTTCGGTACGGGTCCGATTCGTGGTTTTGCCACTACGTTGATTATCGGTATCCTCTGCTCATTCTTTACAGCAGTATTCTTGACCCGTATTGTTTATGAGCACTTCATGAATAAAGACAAGTGGTTGAACTTGACATTCACTACAGGGATCTCCAAGAATCTGATGCAGAACGTGAATTACAACTTTATGGGAATGATGAAACGTTCATTCACGGTATTCGGAGCGATTATCGTTATCTGTATCATTTCATTCTTTATCCGTGGTTTGGCGCAGAGTATTGACTTTACCGGTGGACGTAACTTCGTAGTTCAGTTTGAACAGCAGGTTGAACCTGAAACAGTGCGTGACCTGTTGAAGAAGAAAATCACAGAAGATAATGTACAGGCTATTGCTTTGGGTACAGACAAGAAGACAATCCGTATTACAACCAATTACCGTATTAATGAAGATTCTCCTACTATCGACTCTGAAATTGAAGAGTTCTTGTATCAGTCTTTGAAAGATGGTAACTTGCTGGGCGAAGGTACTACATTGGAAATCTTTATTGACCGTGATAATCGTGTCGGTGGTTCTATCATCAGTTCTCAGAAAGTAGGTCCTAGTATCGCTGATGATATCAAGACTTCGGCTGTCTGGTCTGTATTGTTTGCATTGGTGGCTATCGGTTTGTATATCTTGCTGCGTTTCCGCAATGTAGCTTATAGTGTGGGTGCGACTGTTGCATTGGCTGTCGATACTATTTTGATCATCGGTGCATACTCGTTATGTTATGGATGGGTTCCGTTCTCATTGGAAATTGACCAGACTTTTATTGGCGCTATTTTGACCGCTATCGGTTATTCTATCAATGACAAGGTGGTTATCTTTGACCGTATCCGTGAGTTCTTCGGTCTGTATCCGAAACGTAACCGTATGCAGTTGTTTAATGATTCATTGAATACTACTTTGGCTCGTACCATCAATACTTCATTAAGTACATTGATCGTATTGTTGTGTATCTTCGTGCTGGGTGGTGACAGTATCCGCAGCTTCGCCTTTGCAATGATTTTGGGCGTTGTGATCGGTACATTGTCTTCTATCTTCATTGCTGCTCCTATCGCTTACCTGACTATGGGTAACAAGATGCCGGAAGAAACAAAGGCATAAGAAGGTTTCTTTTAAGAAATAAATAAAAAGAGGAGGATGCTCATATCATGAGCATCCTCCTCTTTTTATAAGGTCGATTGGAATTGGTTTGTGGAAAAAGGGTAGATGAATCTTCTGTGGCTTCAAAAATTAACTTAAGTACATTGGGTAAGTAACTTAGCTTACTTGGCATTTCAACTTAACTTGCTTGTCCCATGAAGTTAACTTGCTTTTTTACGCAGTATCTTGCAGATCAATTCTGTTTGGCTATAATCGTGAAAATAGTTATCTGACTACTCTTCCTGAAGTGTTTCCTTGCATTAACTCTTCCACTTCTTCTACTGTTACTTGATTGAAATCTCCATATATGGTATTTTTCAATGCAGATGCGGCAAGGGCGAATTCCAATGTTTTTTGGTCATTGTCGGGGTAGGTCAGCAAACCATAAATCATGCCGCCTACAAATGCATCTCCTGCACCCACACGGTCTACTTCATGGACAATATCGTAAATGCCGGTATGCCTTAATGTTCCTTTAGAATAAAGTATGGCTGCCAGCAGATTGTGATTGGAAGTGATGGTATTACGCAACTCCAGAAACATTTTCTGGCATCGGGGAGCTTGTTCTGATACTTTTTGACCGAATACTTTGAAACCGGACAAATCTAATGGATATGAGGTGTCTACAGCTTTAAAACCTACCGGGGGAATGCCGAAAATTTCTTTGTATTCGGGTTCTGCACCAAAAATGACATCACTATATTGAACAAGGGGGAGCATTACCTCTGATGCGGATTTACCGTAATTCCATAATTTTTTGCGGAAATTTAAGTCGCATGAGATTGTTAATCCCAGGCGGTCTGCTGTTTGCAGTGCTTCCAGGCAGGCATCTGCTCCTTCCTGTGACAGGGACGCTGCTATACCCGACCAGTGGAACCAGCCTGCATCGGAAAGAATCTTTTCCCAGTCTATCATGCCGGGACGTAAAGTGGCAAAGGAAGAGCCTTCACGGTCATATACTACATTGGAGTTACGAAATGCTGCACCGCTTTCCAGAAAGTATAATCCCATGCGTTTCCCACCATAAATAATGCCGTCTGTACCTAATCCGTAAGCTTGGAGTGAGTTTACGCAGGCTTGTGCCATTGCATTCTCGGGAAGTCTGGTAACGAATTCTGTGGGGATGCCGAAGTTGACCAGTGATATGGCTACATTCGCTTCACTTCCTCCATAAGTAGCAATAAACTCGTTTGTTTGGGAAAAGCGCTGGAATTTGGGGGCGGTCAGCCTTAGCATTACTTCTCCGAATGTAACGACTTTCTTGTTCTGGGTAATAGCTCTTGTATTCATAGTATGTTTTTAATCAGTATGTTAATTTGCACGAAGATACGATCAAAATTTTATATAAGTGCAAGAAATGTATAAAAATAGCCTTCTCTATCTTTTCCATATAGAATAGAGAAGGCTATTTTATTTATTCAATATTAGTGGTTTATTTATTGAATCGTATTTTTAGTTTGGCAAGCATATCCTGTGTCATGCTGTCTAGATCATATTCCGGTTTCCATCCCCATTCCTCACGGGCACAAGTGTCGTCCAGTGAGTTCGGCCATGATTCGGCGATAGCTTGACGTAGCGGATCTACTTTGTACTCCATATGGAAGTCGGGCATATACTTCTTTATATTGTTATAAATAATTTCCGGATCAAAACTCATTGAAGCAATGTTGAACGAATTGCGATGAATTAGTTTGTCGGGATTCGCTTCCATGATTTCAATGGCTGCACGTAAACCGTCAGGCATATACATCATATCCATGAATGTACCGGCTGCAATAGGACATTCAAATTTTTCACCTTTTACAGCCGAATAATAGATGTCTACAGCATAATCAGTGGTCCCGCCACCCGGAGGTGTGACATACGAAATTAATCCGGGGAAACGAACGGAGCGGGTATCTACGCCAAAACGGATATGGTAATAATCGCTCAGTAATTCTCCTGATACTTTTGTAACGCCATACATGGTACGCGGATTACGGATAGTGTCTTGCGGGGTCTTGTCTTTAGGGGTGTTGTTGCCGAAGACACCGATAGAACTTGGGGTAAATACGGCGCAACCCATTTCGCGTGCTACTTCCAATACGTTGAACAGGCCTCCCATGCCTATTTTCCATGCTAGTTGAGGTTTGGCTTCTGCTACAGCCGATAGTAAGGCTGCCAGGTTGTAAATGGTGTCGATGTTGTACTTTGATACAGTTTCGGCAATTTGTTGTTCGTTGGTGATATCTACGATGGCAGAAGGGCCTGATTCTTTTAATTCCCCTTTAGGCTCAGCACCGGGAATATATCCGGCTACGATATTACCATTGTAAATACTTCTCAATTTCATGGTTAGTTCCGAACCGATCTGACCGGTGGAGCCGATAATTAATACATTTTTCATAGTTTGCTATTTGCTTTAAGTTTTCTTTTGGAAGCAAAGATAGATAGAAAACTGCATATTTTATCAAAATTTTCTCTATAATTTAATCGGATATCAAAAAAAAATAAGAACTTTGTCAAGTCAGACTGATTTTTAAACTTAAACTATATACTTAATAAAAAAACAAAGCTATGTATGGTAAAATGAAGGAGTTCCTTGCGAAGGAACTGGCTGATATTAAGGCAGCCGGATTGTATAAAAATGAACGTATAATTACCACACCTCAGCGTGCGGACATCAAGGTGAATGACGGAGAAGATGTGTTGAACTTTTGTGCCAACAATTATTTAGGTTTGTCAGATAATCAACGCTTGATCAATGCTGCCAAAGAGGCGATGGACACACATGGCTTCGGTATGTCTTCCGTACGCTTTATCTGTGGAACTCAGGATTTGCACAAACAGCTGGAAGCTGCCATTTCTGATTATTTTAAAACAGAAGATACTATACTTTATGCAGCTTGTTTTGATGCTAACGGTGGTTTGTTCGAACCGCTGTTTACAGAAGAAGACGCTATTATTTCAGATGCGTTGAATCATGCATCTATTATAGATGGTGTACGCTTGTGTAAGGCAAAACGCTATCGTTATGCCAATGCTGATATGGCTGACCTGGAACGTTGTTTGCAGGAAGCGCAGGCACAGCGTCATCGTATTATTGCTACAGATGGTGTATTCTCGATGGATGGTAATGTGGCTCCATTGGATAAGATTTGTGAACTGGCGGAAAAGTATGACGCGTTGGTTATGGTGGATGAATCTCATTCGGCCGGTGTAGTAGGTCCTACAGGGCATGGCGTGGCAGAACAGTTTAATGCATACGGGCGTGTGGATATCTTTACTGGTACATTAGGTAAAGCATTTGGTGGGGCAATGGGAGGATTTACCACCGGTAAGAAAGAAATTATTGATATGTTGCGCCAGCGTTCCCGTCCTTATTTATTCTCTAATTCTGTAGCTCCTGCCATTATCGGTGCTAGTCTGGAAATGTTTAAGATATTGAAAGAAAGTGATGCTTTGCATACTAAGCTGATGGATAATGTGAATTATTTCCGTGACAGGATGCTGGCTGCCGGTTTTGACATCAAACCAACTCAGAGCGCGATTTGTGCTGTGATGCTTTATGATGCGAAACTGTCTCAGGATTTTGCCGCCAAGATGCAGATGCGCTGATTCTTGTTTTCCATGGATAGATCTTCCTCTCCTTGATGGTTGGTGTAGCAATCTCCTTCCTTAAAACAGTGGGAAATTTGCTGCATCGGGTGTCTTTTTTAACATCAATGTCATTATATTACCTTGTTTTTTGTGAGTCAATAGCAAGAATGCACAAAAAAGTATTCTCTTATCGAATCGTGAACCGTCATTTTATAATTTTAACAATTGCTTCTTTTAAGTAATAATAATGAGCCCCGATAGTTGAAAAATATTTACTTCGGTGGTAATATATAGATGAAAACCGCAGAGGCGATAAAATGACAAATCAGGAAATATCGCTGGAGATAACGAAGATATTGAAGCCCGATGTCGATCACTATACGCGCAACCACAACGACGGCGACAGGTTCGAGACAAGAAAGCGCGTCTATGCCGAGACTTATCTTTATTTTCTCAACAAATTCAACGAGAACGACAAAGCCGAAGGCAAAACAGAGGAAGAATAAAAAGCAGGGTGTTCATAAAACAGCTTCAATCCCGGCAGGAATGTCTGCCGGGACTTTTTGTCACGCAACAGTTGAAAACCCCCGGTTCTA
>ERZ773195.836-NODE-836-length-25396-cov-7.807111_pt1 | contig 25396 bp, 26 predicted proteins | sample MGYA00580530_ERZ773195 | MGnify/ENA primary metagenome ERZ773195 (study PRJEB29015, sample SAMEA2737751) | human gut metagenome | biome: human gut; feature: human-associated habitat; material: faeces | place: China | collected 2012 ...
CTCACTTACAGGTAAATTGTACAAGTCTATTTGACATTAATGATGTCTATATCCTGTTTTATTAAATGTGTCTTTTTCAAAAAATTAAGCCTTCTTTTTGTAAATAACGTTACCAATACCCTGTACAAGCTGAACAATGACAATCAATACAATGGACGTCACTACAAGGTAACTAATATCATATGCCTGATATCCTTTTCGGATAGCGATATCTCCAAGACCGCCACCACCAAGTGTACCAGCCATTGCACTCGCACCAACCATATTGATAATCAATAAAACAATACCATTTAATAGTCTAGGTACAGATTCTTTAAAATATACCTTTGTAATAATTTGCAGATCCGTAGCACCAAATGATTTTGCTGCTTCAATCACACCCGCATCTGTTTCTCTCAATGCATTTTCAAATACACGTGCAATAAATGGAATTGCGTAAATTGTTAATGGAACGATTGCCGCAGTTGTACCAATAGATTTGCCAGCAATTACACGCGTCACTGGAATTACAATTACCATTAAGATAATGAACGGAAATGAACGGAATACATTCACAATCACATCCAGAATTCCATACACAATACGATTTGGTTTCAATCCATCTTCAGCAGTCAATGTCAAAATTACCGCAGGAATAAAACCTAGTACAACCGCAATTAAAGTCGAGAAGAATACCATGTATAATGTCTGCCATGTTCCTTTTAAGATTACATCTAACATACTCATAGTACCTCCCAAGTAACATTCTTACTTTCCAAAAACTGAAATACACGCTCTTTATCTTTTTCTTGAATATTCAAGATCAAAGAACCAAATACATTTTCTCTAAACTCTTCTAGTTTTGCCCAGCAGATAGAGAAATCAATGCCTAATTCTCTTGCCATTTCTGTAATTACAGGTTCATCAGAAGAATCATCTGTAAAGAACAGCTGCACATTCACACCCGCTTTTTGCAATACCTGTCCTTCTTCACCCAGGAACTTCTTCACATCTTCTGTTGGTTTCACAAACAACTCTTCTGGTTTACCCTCTGCCAAAACAACACCATGCTTTAAAAAAGCTACTCTTTGACAAATCTGTTTTACAACTTCCATCTGGTGTGTAACCACAACAATTGTGATACCAAGTTCTTCATTGATCTGCTTTAAAAGTTCAAGAATTCCATGTGTGATTCTAGGATCCAATGCACTTGTAGCTTCATCACAAAGCAAGATCTTAGGATCATTCACGAGTGCTCTAGCAATCGCAACTCTCTGTTTCTGACCACCAGATAGATTTTCTGGACGTTCATGCATTTTATCTTTCAAGCCAACAAGTTCAATTAAATGTTCAATTTTCTTTTTATTTTCTTCTGTATTTGGATTTTCATTCCAGAAGCGAAGAGGCAATGCAACATTGTCATATACATCCAATCTAGAAAGAAGATTGAAGTTCTGGAAAATCATACCCATATCTTTTCTCAGCTGGCGTAACTGCTTCTTATCATTTTCATCAACTACAGTACCATCTACTGTGATCGTACCACTATCATATGTTTCCAATCCATTGATACAGCGAAGCAATGTCGATTTACCAGCACCACTCTGTCCAATGATTCCATAGATTTCTTTTTCATGAATCTGGAGATTAATATCCTTTAATACTTCAAGTTCTCCAAAACTCTTTCTTACATTTACAAGATTTATCATCTCTACGCTCCTGTCTATTTACGCGAATATTCAGAGGGTTTCCCCTCTGAATATTACTGATTGTACTGTTATAATTTTTTGATTAGTCTACTGGATTGCCTTCTGTATCAATGAAGGAAGCAATCACAGATCCCTTATATGTATCTTCAATATATGACTTTACTTCATCAGATGTAATAGCCTTTACAAGTGCTTTTGTCTTTTCAGTATCAAGATTTTCATCCTTTACAACAACATAGTTTGTTCTCTTTACACTTGTTTCCTGGTCAAACTGTTCAACATAGATTGCTGGATGCTTGCTTGGAAGATCAGCTTCTAATGCATAGTTACCATTTGCGACTACTGCATCAACATCTTCAAGTGTTAATGGAACCTGTGCAGCTTCCACTGGCTGAATATCATAGTTATGAGGGTTGAGTTCTTTATTTCCATTGAATGTTGTTTCAGTTACATATTCATCTGTTCCTGGATCCTCTAATAAACCAGCCTGAACAAGTACTCTTAAGCCTCTATCTAAGTTATCTGCATCATTTGGCAAGGAGATTGTTGCGCCATCCTTGAGATCCTTGATATCTGTTACTGTTGCAGAATAGATACCCATTGGTTCAATATGAACACCAACTGCAGCAGCCAGATGAAGACCCTTAGAAGTATTCTGATCGTTCATGTAGCCTAGTGTCTGGAAGTAGTTCGCATCAAGAGAACCTTCTTCCAAAGCTGTATTTGGTGTAACGTAATCTGTAAATTCTGTCACTTCTAATGTCCAGCCATCTTTTGCGAGAACATCTTTTACGACATTATTCAAGATTTCAGCATGTGGTACTGCAGTCGCACCAACTTTGATTGTCTTGCCTTCACCGGATGTTTTTGTAGATGTGGAACCTGTAGATGTGGATGAGCAGCCAACTAATGCGAATGCTAATACTGCTGTTGCGATTGTTCTGATTGCGTTTTTCATTTTTCTTTTCCTCCGTTTTCTTGTAATGCTTGAAGTAGGACGAGGTGATTCTTTCATGCTCTAGAAACAAAAAACTACGCCCCTTAGATAAGGGCGTAGTATTACGCTGTACCACCTTACTTTAAAATGACCTCACGATCATTTCCTCTTCAAGTACGCTGAATATCATCAGATATACTCTATGTCTGTAACGGGACAGCCCGTCGTGATCTACACTATCGATCACGCAGCTCCAAGACCATGTTCACCAAACCTTTCCTTATCCCCTCTCAGCATACAGGGACTCTCTTTTGAAGTTCCAACCTGGTTACTCTTCTCTTCGTTGCTTTTATGGTTACTATTTTACACTTTCTAGAAATGAATGCAATAAGTAATTAACAAGAAAAGACTTTTTCTGCGAAAAAGTCACACGTCTAAATGACGTGCCCGGTTCGTTCCCAGTCGTCCGGTAACATTTCAACATCCACTCCATCTTTCTGAATCATTCGGTATCCCAATTCATTCAGTCTTTATCGATGGGGTTTTTATTGTATGCTTTTTATAAATACTTCAGAATTTCATCCATGATCTATGTATCTATCATCCAGTAAGATATCATAAACTTCTGGTTCTGATTATTTATCTTATTTAATCTACAAATCCCATGCCTCTTCGATTGATCACATAGGCTGCACAATAATGTACACTCAGTCCTTTGATCTTTGTATACTTTTCTTTTCCAATCTTACTCGTATTCTTTGGATCTACTTTGATTACATCCACTTCATTCATCAAACATTTTCTTTCTACTTTTTCTAGTATCTTTTTATACGCAAAACTCGATAATGTTTTATTTTGTTTTTTAGGGCGATAGAGCATCCTTGTTTTCAACTGCTTGAAATTCAAGTCTTCAACTACCAGACTCTTCTTCTTGGATTTACATTGTTCCATGATTTCAATGGCCAGCTGATACAGTTCCTCATTTCGTTTATTCTTGGTATTCTCTTTATGAATTGGATATTTCTTGATCAATACGATATTTCCATCCATATTGGTTTCACATAGTGCTATATGGTCCACATTGATATCGATTCCTATTGCTCCATACAACGTATCTGTCTTTGGAAGATTCATATGTTTTTCAAATATAGCTTTCACAATAAAGTATTCACCATAATCCATCAATTCATAGGCTACTGCCTTATTAGGTGAGTTGTGTTTTTCATTGACTCTTGCATACAGTTCATCTTTGTACTTATGAAACTGCACCTTGAATACAATATCCTTCTGTGTACTTCGATATGTCAACATATCATTATCCACATTTAATTTGAAAAGGTTGTTTGAATACTTGCCCTGTCTTCTACCTGGAATCATCATTCTTCTGGATCTTTTAAAACGATATGTTTCTAAATCACCATTTTTCAGATTCTTTTTGCCACCAAAACATACAGAAGGCATCTTTCTTTTAAGCTTGAACTCATTACGGTTTCTTCTGAATTTCAGATTACGAATGATGCTTTTCAATCTTTTGATATTTGGATCCAATACCTGTACCTCATACAGATAATCCTCTTCTGTATATTTCTTTTTCTTGGATCTGTTGATCAGTTTCTCTTTTTCCTTTAAAGCCTTCTTCAATTGCTTCTCATTCTTTTTGATTTTCTTGTCTATCTTTTTAAGACGGGTCTTGATCATATCCTGATTTTCTTTTTCGAGGCATTTAAGACTCTTCACCAAAGCCTTGGCCTCATATATGGCAGACAAAGGAAAATAATCACTTGTACCATAGAAGGACTTGATCATTCTTTGATCCGTTTCTGAATAGGTAACATCCTTATAGGCACGATCAAAACAGATTTTGAATGCCTTATGAAGCATACAGTTATACAGTTCAAGATCCTTTTTAAGGATGGATTCTGCTTCTGGTTCCAAATCTTTATAATAGATTCTTTGTGACATTGAAAACACCTTCATAAGACAAGTTCTCCTGTTCTATCTGACTCTATTATACTATATTCAAAATAGGTTTAACAGATAGATTTGAGACTTTCTAATTTATTTTGTTTGTATCATTATATCACCAATGTGATTATGTGATATTTCGCTATATTCTCACATGTTCACATTAAATTCACATTGGCCTTATTCAGGTCTTTTTCATTTGCCAAGTCTTGTTTACATCTCTATTTAATTCTATACTTCAATTATGGACACTACTTATCATTCGAACATTCCAATTGAAACTCTATCACTTTTAGATTGTGATGTTCGAAACTTTAATTTCATTCATCCCATCAAAAACATCTTCTTCGATAATATTGAATACATTCGAAAATTAGATACTTCCGGTAAAGCTCGTCCTTGTATTTTAGACAATGTAGAACGTTCATTACTTTGCCACACATGTTATCTTGGCTTTGATCAGTTTGAATGTCCCGATTGTGACAACTGTAACATTATCCCTCATTCATGTCATTCTAGATTTTGTAATGCCTGTGGTGTTAAATATGCCAAACAGCTTGCAGCCAAGGCTACTTCTTTTTGTCTTGACTGCCCTCATAGACACATTGTATTTACTATTCCTGAAGAACTTAGAAACTGGTTCAGACAGGATCGTTCTAGACTCAATCTTTTGTTTGTTGCTTCCAGAAACACAATTTCTATTCTTACCAATAAATCTCTTGCCGATAAACTTAAAAAGAAAAAGCTTTCTGATACTCACTATATATTCAAGGATATTCCTATTCGTAATGAATTTGGTATGATTGCCACTATACATACTTTTACAAGACCTTAAACAAAATCCACACATCCATTGCCTTATCCCTGAATTGATCTATTCCTTAAAAAAGACAAAATCAAAACTTTTCATCATTTCAATTTCACGAAGCTTAGAAATACTTTTCAGTTTGAACTAATTCGACTCATCCAGGAAGCTGGTGGATTAAAGAAACCTGAAGAAAAGAACAGACTCTATAAAGATCATCCTAAAGGATTCTATGTCTATGTCAAGTTCAAATCCAATGACAACGATTCTAACGATACTTCGGCTAATAAAAATAGTAAAGATATTCAAGGCTGCGTAAACTACTTCATTCGCTATGCCGGAAGGCCTGCCATGGCTGAAAACAGAATCACAGAATACAATAAAGAAACAAAGACTGTCAGCTGGTTCTACAATGATCATAAGGATGAGAAAAGATATGATGTCACAGATAATGTGATTGATTTTATAAACCGCCTTATTATACATATACCGGACTATCATTTCTTAACTACTCGATATTATGGATTCTATGCCAATGCTTCTAAGAAAACCCTAGATAAAGTACATGCACTTCTTGGAATCAAAAAGAATAAGGATTATTCTCGTGAAGCAAGAACTAAAGCCCTTAAAAACAAACTCAATAAATTCAAATACCGCACTCATTTGATTGATTCTTTTAATAGAGATCCAATTCAATGTAAATGTGGAGCCATTATGCAGTATACTTATACATATAATCCATTGGAGGACAAGAGAAATGACAGAACATACAGAAAAAGATGTATTGATGAAATGTACAAAATGCGGTTACGAAGAAGAAGTACCTAGATGGTTGATCGACGAATTATTTCCAAATGAACCTGAAGAAAACTATATGATGCACTGCCCTGAATGCGATCATAAGATGATTGTAAAAAAATAATTCAACAACTTCAGATGAATACAAAATGTTGGCTATTTCAATAGTCCTTTTTGTCGTTCCTGACAATTCATATCTTGTGATATTTTAGCACTATTTCACATGCCGTATTTCTCTGTTCCGAAACCAAAATCTTAATATATAATAAAAAGAGTACCTTTTCGTACCTTTTGCGTACCTCAAGGTATTAAAAAAGCTAGAATACGCTTTATATAAAGCACTTCTAGCATTTATTCTTTATTCGAACTCGGAAAAGAAAGTTATAACGTAAACATTATTGTTTACTATATATACGCAAATTACACTATTTATATACAATTAACATGTATTATATATCTTAACTATTTTTATTGGTATCATTTTGGTAGCAGCTAGATACCTACAAGCAAATTTAAATATGGTTTAAATTATTTCACATGTATTCTCTTTTAAAAGCTACTATTTAAGTACTCTTCTGCATCCATTATTTTGAGATTAATATGTCAAAGTAACTTCCCAATAACCATTTTTCGGCGATCCATGTCGTATAAGAATACCAAGCTCTTTTAATTTCTTAATATTACTTTCTATATTTCGACTGGCAATACCTATTCTATCAGCCAGTTTAATAGCCGATAATTGATTATCTTCCAAAAGCAGTTTAATAATCTTTTTCTGCATATCGTTAAGTTTTATTTGTTGTTCTATTCCCGATACTTCTCCGATGCTTCTCCGATGTTTCTCCGGTGTCTCTGCTTTCTTCCATCATCGGAAATAAATTACGGAATAATTCTACACGAAACATATTATCGAACTCCTGAAATCTAGGTTTCGGAAGTCCATACTCTTCAGCAGCGTTCAGAATTCTTTTTATTCCACTTCCCCATGCCTCAACAAGTCCCATTTGGCTAAATATATTGGCAATGCCTTTATTACGAATTTTCGAATGACCATTCATGACTTCCTCATAAGCCAATCCGTTATATAAGCCTCCCGGAGATGTCACTTCCAACCTGTCATCATAAATTGCAACCTGAATACAAGATTCATCGGATGGATATATTCCAATGACAAATTAATTAGATGAAAGAGTAATTCGACCATTTACGACAGGAAGAAAGAACTGGTTATTCTCGGCAAGCGTATCAGGAGCAGAATCAAGTGCGAATGCATACAGCATAATTGAAACAGCAAAAGCAAATGGACTGGATCCATATAAATATTTGACAACAATATTTACATATCTTCCAAGCCAAGATCTGATCAAAAATCCAGAAATAATAGACGAATTTCTACCATGGAGCGAGTTCGTACAAAAGAACTGTAAATAAAAGAATCAGCTAACATTTTTTAGCAATATTCAACTGATTCTTTTCTATTTATTTAACTACATCATTTTATTTGGCGCTTACCATCAAATCATTTAACGATAAAGATTTAACATTAAAAAGTTCTACACTCTTTGTTGATTCATCAAGTTAAGAAAATCACACTTATTTATCATTAATTAAAGCTTGGGTAAAACATCATTTACTCAAGCTCTTTGTTTATCTAAATTCCTTTTCTGTTCTAACTGTTTATTATACTCTCTATACTTTGATGAACGTTTTCTTATATAGTCTAGACTCTTGATCTGACTTCTTAATACTTTAATATCCGGCGTTAATGCTTTTGCTTCTTTGGATAGTTTTGCCTTGGCAATTAGATCCTTTTCTTTGTAGGATTTGGAATACAAAGACTTTCTTTTAGCCAGTAATCCATTCATCTGTTTATCTAGTAAGTCTACATAGGATTCTAGTTTTTCTAATGTATCAATATCATTTTTTGCCATGATCGTTGTTGCATTTGTGATAAGATCTAGCTTTCTACATTCTTTTCGTATTTCTTTTGAAAGTTTTATTTTTGTTGCAGAATAATTGGGAAGAATACCTAACAACACTTGAAATTTGACTACTTCTTTCATAAAACCTTTAAACATTCCACTTTTATATTGTCCACAAATACGATCTGCATCTTTTTGTTTGTAAACGATCTTTAATGGAACATATCTAACTTCTTCTTTTTCTATTCTCTGTTCAATACAATCCAAAGAATATCTTTGTCCCAGCAACAATAATGGTATTGGCTTATCATAATTAGGATGAACTACGCAGTCCAGTCCTTCCACTTCCTCAAATGAATATCCTTCCAACTTCATGTCTTGAACAAAATCTTTGGCTGTAAATGCACGTATACAGGCAGCATCTATGTCTTTTTTTATTTCTCGAATATAGCTTCTAGCCGAATAATACTGACTTCTGGATTGTCCTTTCCCCTGTGGCTTTTCCACTATACTCAATCCGTATTCTTTACATATTTCATCAGATACTTCTCTTAACTGGTAAATATCTTTCATCGAATTATGATATCTTTTACCATCAACAATCGATATCGGATTCAATACAATATGATTATGTAGATGGTCCTTATCCAAATGTGTGCATACGACAAACTGATATCTATCTCCATATAATCTTGTTGCGGTTTCAACACCAATTTCATGAACTGTATCTGCATTTGTTTCGTGTGGCTTAAATGATTGTATCGCATGATACGCAATAATATTGGATGTATCGTGAAAAACATCTTTTAAATTCATCATACTTGTAAATGGATCATTGCCAGAACAGTTCACACAAGTCATATATTTCTGATTTTCTGTAGCTTCATTTCTTGAAACATACAATCCAAGTTTATCGATCGTCTTATCTTCATTAGATACATATTCAAGAACATGATCTAATCGATTTTTAACACTCCATATCTTAGTTGTTGCCATTTGAATTTCCTTTGATCTGATTATTAAGATTCTTCAAAACCTGATTGAGCAACAGCTGATTTTTAAAGATTTCATCCTTCAAAATAGATTCATTACCATTTAATTTTCTTGCGATCTGATTTAGATTTGTTCCCACATGATTTACTTCATTTATTAATTTAAAATAATCCACATTCAATCTTTCCTGAATCTTTTTATTCAGAATCGAAGATAAGATATACTCCTGTTTGGATAATCCAGACCTTTCAATCTTACTCAAAACTTTAGTATATTCATCCCCATTCAAACGCACCGTCATTCGATGTTCTCGTTTTCGCGTCATATTTGATGACCTCCCTTCTGTATATGGGTGACCATATGCGTTGCTTGCTAATACATTTTTTATTATCTTTCCAAATAATTTATGGCGGTATGACGATTGGAAGGGTATACCCCCAAAAACCGTCACACCGTCATTGTCAAAGTGCTTCATCTCCTAAATAAGTCATTTTCATTTGCCTCGCTTTACTGGTTCTAGGCAAAACTTCATAATAAATATTTGAATCTTTCAATAAGTCAATATTCTTCTTCAACAATGTTTGTAGTCCTTTACCACGCATATTTAATTTCAACTTTGAACACAACGCATCATGCGAACCTATATAGTTTTTATTTTCAACAATATAGTTGATAACTTTACTTAAATTATCGTCAATCTGTTCATCAAACTCATCTTCAGAAACTACCAGCATACAATTTTCATTTTGGACAAGTGTTATTTCATCATCCGGAATATCTTTGCCTTGTATTGAAAGTTGTCTTGAATTTGAGATGTGATTCCTTTTATACATTACCAATATACTGTCTGCTCCTGCTGTCAATCCTCTTGATCCATAGATTGCATCGAACGGTTGATCCACATTAATTTCTTTACGAAGATGTGTTACAAGTACAATCACTATATTATATTGAAAGGCTAGTTCATGATAAGACGATACTTCTTTGTATTCTGTTTCATAATCTCTATCTATACTTTTTCGAATCTTGGCAAATGTATCGATAACAACTAATCTTAAATCTGGATTAATTTCTTTTTCCTGCTGTATACGTGTATTTAAATCAAACTCTGAATTTGATTTTAGTACATCAATCACAAATTGATCATTTGGCTTTATTCCCATTCTCTTCAGTCTTTTTTGAATCATTGTCTTATGATCTTCAAAAGCCAAATACAATGCAGAACCTTGTACAACTTTTCTACCTAAAAAGTTTGTTCCATTTACAATTGAATCTGCCAGCTGTATACAAAAGAATGTCTTACCTGTTTTCTGCGGAGCTCCTAATATAGCAACGCCAACTGATAGCATGTTTTCCACAATTTCAAGTGACTCATCCTCCTGTGCATTAATCAATTCACATGCTGTGTAACGATTCGTACATGTTACTTCATTTTTTATTGTCAAATTCCCCTTTTCATATCGCATAGAACTCTTACATAAACGCTCTATCTCGCTCTGCTTCAAGGGAGGATAACACTTCTTCTCGTTTTCAATAGAAATTGCTGAACAAATAGCATCATCATCTAATCCTTTGGACTGTAAAGAACATGCCATCCGAAACAAATAATCGTTGCGTTGACCCTCTAAATATTGACCTGATGAAATGATTTTTCTTTGTTTTGTTTGAACACAGCCTTCCATAAATGAATAGACAGACTCTGTTGCCTGGGCAATAGGAACATTATTTTTGATTTCATAAAATTTTCCATTTATACAACTTCCTGGACCAACTACATACCCATTTTCTCCACGAATGTCAATTTCCTCATGGACTCGGACACGACATTTCACTAATCGGTCCACCCTATAATAAAAATGATATCCGCCTGACGGAGTTTGAACTGTAAAAGTATTTGGAAATTCTTTTAATTTTTCTAGAATCAGCTTCTTACCCTCTTCTGAATTTTTCACATCCACATCAATCACCGCAAGTCCATTTCCCGTACGTATTGCTAGATTGCAATCTGTGTTTTCAAACCATTTCCTAATTTGATTCACATCTGTTGTCGCTTCATTTTTCCAGGAAGAAAGAATTTGTTCACTTTTAGAGTTGTAACTTAAAGGAAAAACCTTTACATTATTATTAGCAAAAGCTAAAGCATTTTCTAATTGAGTTTTCATTGGCGTGACACCTCAGTTGGCTTTACTTTTGTTTTTTTATTTCCATTAAACCCCATTAACATTTCCTTTATCCACAATAACATTTCTTTATCATCACAAGTTTCTATTTTATGATCTAATTCTCTTTTTATAGAACGAATTACGAAAGGACTGGGTTCAATAATAATTTCCTTATTTAAAATTGAATTGATAATGTAATCCTGCTTCGAAATACCAGCTAAAGCTACTTTCCTATCCAACATTTTACTTTCTTCTGGCGACATACGAAAGGATATAAGCTTGTTTCTAAACCTTCCCTTTTGATCAAGAACTTTTTTGCTCATTACTTTTCCCCTCTTTCCAAATCACTTAATGTATTAGCCATCTCTTTTCCCTTCTCTGCATACGCATGTGCATATTTAAAAGTAATTCTTTCCGCAGAATGACCTGCACGACTACCCACATCTTTTGCCGAATATCCATTTTCTATCAACATCGTAATATGAGAATGTCTTAAATCATGAATTCGAATCACTTTAACCCCACTGAGTTTGCACCCTCTCAACATTTCATGATGCAAATAAGACTTGCTAACCGGAAATAACAGGTCATCTTCATTTACTTTATACAAATGATCCATATAGTTTTTTAATTCATCACACAAAAAATCAGGTAAATCTATTGTGCGAATACTCGTCTCTGTTTTAGGATCCGTAATCACTGTTTCTCCTTCTATTATTTGAAGGGATTTGTCAATTTGGATCGTTTGATTCACTAAATCAATATCCTTCTTTGTCAAAGCACGCAGTTCACCTAAGCGAAGTCCACACCAGAACAAAACCTCAAAACAAATGTAGCTTAACGTTTTATCTGATACTGCATCAACAAACTTACGATATTCATCAAGCGTCCAAAATTGTTGTTCCTTTTTCTTTTTTACCTTGAAACACCCTGTCTGTGCTGCTGCATTTGTTCTTAAACCATAATACTTGCAAGCATGATTTAATATAGCACTCAACTGTGCATGCATCTTAATCAGAGTATCTCCTGCATATGATTTACCATTCTTTTTTTTGCCATCCAACATCTGATTCTGCCACCTCATGACTTCCTTAGGTGTAATATCACATAATCGAAGTTCATCAAAGTAAGGACGTATTTTGATTTCAATAATGTTTTTCTTAGTGATCATTGTATTCTTACGCACTCGCTTTTCCAGATCTTCATAGTAAATAGGGATGAAATCCTTAAAAAGCATTTTCTGATTATCCGATATTTTCGATACAAAAGACAATTCATATTCAAGAGCTTCTCTTTTTGTCTGAAATCCACGCTTAAACAATCTCTTTTTTGAACCATCCCAATCTGTATACCGCTTTGAAACATACCAAGTATTCTTATTCTTATCCTTGTAAACTGCCATGTACCATATTCCCTCCATACAATCGCTCATTAAAATAAACACGATTAATTTTTCCGGAAATTGTCAGATATCCCTCTTTTTCCATCTCTCGATTTAGTTTTTGAATAATCTTATAAGCAAATGCTTTTGAAGTACCCAAACAATCCGCTACCTCCTGTGCTGTCATAAATACTGTTTCTGTCATTTTTTTGTTCCTCCTTTTTATATAATGTAAACTATTATGTTTACTACATATACAGTATAGTAAACATTTATGATTACGTCAATTAGATTATGTAACTTTTTTTGCTTACTGTAAACTCGTTTATTTTCTATCCATTTTATCTATGTTATAATTCTTAATAGATATAAGACGGAGGTAATATAAATGGACATTGGGGAAAGAATAAGATTTGTCCGTCAATTTAGAGGTTTAACACAAACCGAACTAGCCGAAAAATCCGGGCTTTCAGCAGATGAAAACGGAAGAATTCGTATTTCACAATATGAGAACGGAACCAGAGTTCCACGTAAAGACATGTTAGAAAAAATAAGTAAGGCGCTACATATCAATTCTATGTATTTAAATATGGACGATCATACCGAAGCACTTGATTTTGTTTTTACATTACTCGACTGGGACAGAACAACTGATTTCATTATAAAAAAAGAAACAATAGATAATGAAAACCATTATTTAATTGATTTGAACACAAATCTTTTTGATGATTTTTTAGAAGCCTGGATACAAAAAAAAGCCGATCTAAAAAACGGTAAGATCAGCAACGATGAATATATTGAGTGGACAATTAATTATCCAACTGAAAAATAGCATTGATAAAAAGTGTCTTATATAAGGCACTTTTATTCATGTTGTCTCTTTTTAAATTTGATTCTTTATATTTCCAAATCATTTATGTATATTATGTACTCATTTTGGAGTCACTGTGAGTACACGCTTTTGGATTTCTAGAACTTTTATAAACAGAATAATCAAAAAAGGTATCCAAGACTCCGTTGTTTAAAGACGGAGAGGGATACCGATTTGAATATATACACAAGCAGTATACTTGTGTCAATTCCTACTATGACAATATATAGACCTATAGCTGTATAATTCTATCACATGAATTTGCAACGGTCATATCGTGAGTTACAATGACTATCGTTTTTCTTTGCTAATTGATTTCACGTAAAAGTTGCAACACTTCATCTCTATTCTTAGAATCTAATGCACCTGTTGGCTCATCAGCTAAAATAATTTTACTTGGCTTTATCATAGCTCTTGCCAAAGCCACACACTGTTGTTCTCCACCTGAAATCTCAAATATTTTTAACTCATTATACTCACTTAAGCCAACTTTATTCAAACTATTTCTATTTTTGCAAACAAAATCGGACCAAATCCAGCCATTGAAGCAAGAGCCGACATCATAGAATGGAGATATAAGCTTGAAAATGGAAGAGTATATAAACGTCGTTATAATTACACTAAACAAAAATGGATTGGAAATTGGATTCCAGCATAAACCACTGACTCATATAGATAAATCAATATGCGTGGTTTCTTATACAGTGTTCTGAAATTAGAACAAAGCAAGACTAGCAGCAAACCAATAGTTAGAAGAGATGAGGTACAAGAATCACAAAAATAGTTACACCACAGACTAAAATTGAGATATAAAATACACATTCAATTTCTCATCAGGAACATACTCTCTATATTATTGGTATCAATTTGGTAGCAAAGTAACCTATAAACACATAAAAAGTGCCTTATATAAGGCACTTTTATTCATTTTATCTCTACTCGAACTCAATTGTTCCAGGAGGCTTACTAGTAAGGTCATACATTACACGGTTAACCCCACGAACCTCATTGATAATACGAGACATAACTTTATTTAATACTTCATATGGAATCTGAGCAGATTCAGCAGTCATAAAGTCAATTGTATTAACAGCACGTAAAGCGATGGCATAATCATATGTTCTTTCATCACCCATAACACCTACGGAACGCATGTTTGTCAATGCTGCAAAGTATTGACCGATTGAACGATCCAATCCAGCATTTGCGATTTCTTCACGATAGATGGCATCTGCATCTTGTACGATTTTTACTTTTTCTTCAGTTACTTCACCAATGATACGAATTCCTAAACCAGGTCCTGGGAATGGTTGTCTGAATACTAAGTATTCAGGAATACCTAATTCTAAACCAGCTTTACGAACTTCATCCTTGAATAAGTCACGTAATGGTTCAATAATTTCTTTGAAATCTACATGATCAGGAAGTCCACCAACGTTGTGGTGAGATTTAATTACAGCAGATTCTCCACCTAAACCACTCTCAACAACATCTGGATAAATTGTTCCCTGAACTAAGAAATCAACTTTTCCAATTTTCTTAGCCTCTTCTTCAAATACACGAATGAATTCTTCACCAATGATCTTACGTTTTGCTTCTGGTTCTTCAACACCCTTTAGCTTTTCATAATATCTTTGTTGTGCATTTACACGAATGAAGTTTAATTCATATGGACCTTCAGGACCAAATACAGCCTCTACTTCATCCCCTTCGTTTTTACGAAGTAAACCATGGTCAACAAATACACATGTCAATTGGTTACCAATTGCTTTTGATAATAATACAGCTGCAACAGAAGAGTCTACTCCACCACTAAGGGCACATAAAACTTTTCCATCTCCAACCTTTTCACGAATAGCCTTAATTTGTTCTTCAACAAAGTTATCCATTCTCCAATCACCACAGCATCCACAAACGCCACGAACGAAGTTATATAACATTTTTGAACCTTCTTGTGTATGCAATACTTCTGGATGGAACTGAATAGCATATAATCCTTTTTCTGCATTTTCACTTGATGCGCAAGGACAGTTATCTGTATGAGACGTAATTTCAAATCCAGGTGCTACCTGTGAAATATAGTCAAAGTGTGACATCCAACAAATTGTTTTTTCAGATACACCCTCAAAGATTTTAGAAGAAGTCTTATCCACAAGAACCTCTGTCTTACCATATTCACGGTGATCTGCTTTTTCTACTTTTCCACCCAATACATGCATCATCAATTGTGCGCCATAGCAAAGACCAAGAACTGGGATACCCAATTCAAATAATTCCTTTGAATATGTAGGTGAATCTGCCTCATAACAACTATTTGGCCCTCCAGTTAAGATAATTCCCTTTGGATCCATAGCTTTGATTTTTTCTAAATCTGTTTTATATGAATAAATTTCACAATATACATTGCACTCACGAACACGCCGTGCAACCAACTGATTATATTGTCCTCCAAAATCAAGAACAATGACTAATTCTTTTTTCATTACGTCCTCCTATTAATTTCTCAACAATATTATAAAGTAGCAACCAATTATTTACAACGCTTTAAATAATCAATTACTTCATTTAAATCCTTACAAGATTCTTGGATATACTCCTTCATTTCGTCATCTGGCGCAATCTGATCTTGAATAAAAATGGAATGCATCTTCGCATTGGCTGCTGCCATAATTCCATGCTTACTATCCTCTAACACTAAACAGTTTTCTGGCTTTACATCTAATCTTTTTGCTGCTGCCAAGAAAACATCTGGAGCCGGCTTTGATTTATATCCCTCTTTAGAAGATACAATCACATTTGGACTTAACACAAAACCTGCATGCGACAAGAACTTTTTAATAGCTTGCGGATGCGAACTTGAGGCAACCGCATAAGGAATCTTATTCTCTTCAATATACTCAATTAAATTTTGTAAACCAACCATATTGGCACTACCAGGCTCTTTAAAATATGTAAAGAAATAATCCACACGCTCTTCCTGAATTTCTTCCATAACTCTTGTCACACCTGGATACATCATTTCAAACTCTGCAACCTTTCTTGAATCACAACCAATTAAAGGTTCCGGAAAATAGTCTGGACAAGAAACGCCTAATTCTTTAGCCTTCTCTTTAAACTCATCCTTAAACATCTTTTCCGTATTAAACATCAAACCATCCATATCAAAGATAACCGCTTTAATTTGCGGCTTTCTAAAATACTCAATCAAACATTGCGTACCCAAATCACTCATACCACAATCCATTAGATCCACATATTCTTTAATGACACGATTTACACCATACAAAGGAAAATGTGCCTCTTGTACTGCAATTTTTAAATCCTTCACAAAATGCTTCACATAAAAACCAGGCGCATAATCATTCTCTAACATCTTCTTACCTTGGAATTCCAACTGTTTAGATCCAGCAGCCCCATTGCGCAAGAAGCGATATACAAAAGATTCATCCACATCTTTACAATTCAAATACGACATGGCCTCACAAATTCCTTGTAACGTATTCGCAATCATGATTTGGTTCGCCATCTTGACATGTTGACCACAACTCGCCTTGCCACAATACTCAATTTGTGTTCCAAACGCTTCAAAGATTTCTTTATTCGTTTCAAAATCCTCTTTGTCTGCACCAACCAATACAGTTAAAGTCCCATTTTTAGCTCCCGTATCTCCACCAGTCACTGGTGCATCCAATACATGAACGCCCAATTCTTTTCCTTTTGTATACAATTCTTTAGCTAACTTTGGACTTGAAGTCGTAAAATCAATACAAGTTTTACCCGTTTCAATACAACTAAAAATCACATCATATACTTCTTTAACATCACTAGGAAAACCGACCATTGTACAAATCACATCTACATTGGATGTTAAAGATACAATTGATTCTTCTAAAATGGCACCTGCATTTTTAGCTTGTTCTACCCTTTCTGGATGTCTTGCGTACACATGCACTTCATAACCCTTATTCAATAAATGAATAACCATTGGCTGACCCATAATGCCAGCACCAATCCAACCTATTTTTCTCATTTTACTTTCTTCCTTTCACTAATATTGGAGCGGATTGCACCGCAATAAATTTCACAACTTCAAACATAAACTTAATTTCTTCTGCATTCAATTGACGAATCTCCTTGATTCCAGACAATGCCTGTTTAAATGAAAATTCAGTTAAATCCGCAATCGTATAAATTTCCATACGATCAAATAATTCTCCAATCAAATGACAATAACGCTCTTTTTCTTCCAGTGGACGATCCATTAATAACTTATTTACATATTCCAATAAATCATCACTCTCTTTTGTGAGTGCATCACAATAATTAAAGTCTTTTACATCCACACTCCACATAAGCGTATCATGCTGAACTAGACCAGAACCTTGGGCATCCATGATTTTTGTTTGTTCTCTATGATCTAAAACACGACCCACAATGCTATCCTTAGGAATATAGTTTGTGATCTTAGACACATCCTCATCACCTTGCCAAAAACCATCCGCAAAGCCAGGCCCATCAAAACTTTTCACACTTTCAATATATCCTTGTAGTTCTGGATTTTTTAAATAGGCATACATGGCTAGATTTCCACCCTTTGAATGCCCCGTCAAATACATCTTTGGATAGACTTTTTTCTTTTTTAACCCAAACAAATAACTCGTTTCAGGAATATCCGCAATGGTTTTCTTAACATAATCCTTCGCCAGGATTTGACAAGGAAGATCCTTGCTATAGGTCATCATTAAATTTTCTTTCCAGCCCGTAATACTACCATCTGTACCACTAAAAGAAATAACGAAAGATCCATCTGGCAACACAAGTGTTACCACACTAAATTGAATCACATCTTCATCGCTATAGACTTTTTTATAGTTCTTTAACTTTATATTCCCATAACGAATCGTATCTTGCAACGCATCAATCAAATGTGGAAGATTCATTGAAAATGTATACTTACTCTTTAATTCCTCTTCACTATATAAAGAAAGATATTTACGACATGCTTCTTCTAAAGAAACCTCGTCCTTTTCCACAATGCCATCCCAATCCACATAAGATAAATCGGCACATACTAACATATCCACCTCATTAAAGGGACGAATAGAAAAGTCGATATCTCTTCTTAAATGTACATAATTTAATAAGTTTTCCATAGTCAACCTCACTACATCGATTTTACAATATACAAAAGGATTAGCCAAATGACTAACCCAATTTTTTTGATAATTTTACATAATGATCTGCATTTGAAAGAATGTCAGAAACCTGAGATTCTGAAGTCTTTTTAATGATTTTAGCCGGTACTCCAACCACAACACTCCTTTGTGGAATCACCATATTTTCAGGTACAACACAACCAGCACCAATTATACTATGCTTTCCTATATGAGCTCCATTTAAGATAATAGCCCCCATACCAATAAGCACCTCATCCTCAATCGTACAACCATGCACAATGGCCCCATGACCAATCGTAACACGATTACCAATTTTTAATGGATAACCACAATCCGTATGCAAAACACACTGATCTTGAATATTGCTTTCTTGCCCAATTTCAATCGTTTCTTCTTCACTACGAATCACGGCATTATACCAAACACTTGAACCTTCACCAATTGAAACATTACCTAAGATGGTTGCATTACTTGCACAAGAAAAATCCTTTTTAACCTCATCCAGTCTCTTGCAAAGCCAAACTACACCATGCCACACATCAAATTTCATACCACAAGAAGGTAATGCCCCATACATAGTAAAGCCATGTTTTTTATGAAAGGCTATACTTTCTTCATTCGAATCTGTAATGCATGAAATGATCCAACGCATGTTTAGCTTTCTACAATCCGCTTCAAGTTGATCTAACATTTTAGAAGGTAAACCATAATGTTTTCCTTCTTTAAAATAAATAGTAAGTTCTACACAATACTTATACGCCTCTTTAGAAAAAGCCGGGTGCACATAGCCATAGCCAATTAGAACATCCTCATTAAGTGCGACATAAAATGGATTTGTCTTTGAAATTTCCATCATATGTTCTTTAAATACATCAAAAGAATCTGGCACAACATCAAAAATCGCAACGCTTGTCTTTACATAATGCACATAGATAGGATATATACTTTCTAAATCTTTTTCTTGAAGTAAACGTAGCTCTTGCATAAAAACCTCCTATTGGATTTCTAGACTTGAATCGGCAGTTAAACTTGCATCCCCTCTTCTTCCAGAAAGATAGGCAATGGTTCCTGCAACACCAATCATGCTCGCATTGTCTGTACAACAATACATTGGAGGCACGGTAAACTCAACTTCTGGATATTCATTTCTTAATTCTTCTACTTTTTCACGAAGTCTTGAGTTGGCACTTACTCCACCACCTACAACGAAATGGCGAATATCTTTATAATCATCTAATACGGCTCTTACACGAGAGAAGATTTCATCCAATGCACATTCTTGGAATGAACAAGCTAAATCTGCCATATCAAATGTCTTGCCTTGTCTTTCCATACGCTTCGTAAATTGTAGAACACTACTCTTCAATCCAGAAAAACTAAAGTCATAACGACCTTGTGTCTTCGGTTTTGCCAGTTCGTATACCGGCTTACCTTCTTTTGCCAATTTATCAATTTTAGGACCACCAGGATATCCAAGACCCAACACACGAGCCACCTTATCAAAGGCTTCTCCAATCGCATCATCCTGTGTTTCTCCTAAGATTTCAAAGCTTGTTTCATCCTTCATATAAACAAGTTCTGTATTTCCACCAGAAACAACTAATGCCAATACAGGATATTTCATATCCACCACTAATTCATTGGCATAAATATGCCCTGCCAAATGATGTACAGGAACTAATGGTTTATGGTAGGCAAAAGCCAAAGTCTTGGCAGCTTGCACCCCAACGTGTAAACATCCAATTAAGCCTGGACCTTGCGTAACAGCAACCGCATCCACATCTTCCATAGTGATATTGGCATCCTTCAATGCTTTTTCAATACAATACGAAATATTTTCTACATGAATACGACTCGCAACTTCGGGTACGACCCCACCAAATTCTGTATGCACATCAATTTGGCTTGCGACTACACTTGATAGTACTTCCTTTTTATCTTTAACAACCGCAACGGCTGTTTCATCACAACTACTTTCAATTCCGATAATAATCATACAATCCTCCTACAATGCCAATGTCATCACAATGGCATCTTCTCCATCCGGATAATAACTCTTAGATACATTGACTTGAATAAAGCCCATTTTTCGATATAAATTCAAGGCTGCCTCATTACTAGCACGAACCTCTAATGTCATATATTCACAAGCCACTTCTCGAGCTCGATCAAACAAATGCATCATCAATTCTTTACCATATCCTCTTTTTCTTAAGTTTGGATCAACTCCAATACGAGCAAGCTGCGCCATTTCAAAGGTTTCCCATAAAAAGGCGTATCCAACAATGGTATCTTCATCTAGTAAAATCCAACCATGAGAAAAAGGATTCTCATTCAATTCATATAAACAATCTTTTTCTAGCCAAGGCTGTTTAAAACAAGCTTGTTCAAGTTCTAAAACACGAACAAGCTCCGTGTCTTTCATTTCTTTAAAAATCATGCTTTATAAGCATCACTTTCTTTTAAATATTGAGGAACTAAGGCATGTACATTTTCAATTGTACGACTTGGTACCTCCATAAAATTCTTCAAGAAATCACAACTTGCAGCTTCTTGATTCACTAAATATCCATCTCCATACAATGTTCCAGGATGTTCATTTAAGAAATTTTCCAATTGATCGACTTCTAAAATTTGTGTTTTTCCAACCACAACACCCTTTTCTAAGTGTGCTACATACGCTCTTTTACTACGCGCATCCAAAATAACATTGGCACTTTCATCCATGCCCGCAAACAACTGCATTGTACTAATACACTTTAATGTTTTATGCATTTGTGTACAAAATACTTTCGCAATTGTCATCGCAATACGAATGCCTGTATAAGATCCAGGACCATCTGTAATGATCACTTCATCTACGTCTTTATAGTCTAAGCCTGTCTTTTCAAACAATTGATTTAATTCCACAAAAATCGTTTCACTTTGTTTCTTGAATGCTTCAATAGATACACCATCAATCAATGTTCCATCTTTATATAAACCTAACACCAATGCTTTATAAGCACTATCCATACATAAACTAATCATGATATGCCTCCACAATACTTTTTGATACAGGACCCGTATATTCTAATATCACTGTACGATTTTCATCGACACCTTCTTCAAAAGAAATTTTGATATGATCTTGTGGCAATTGATCTTCAATAAATTCAGACCATTCTACTACAGTAATTCCTTCATCAAAACAATCTTCAAAACCTAAGTCCTGACATTTTCCTTCTAAACGATACGCATCAATATGATGGAAAGGGACTCCACCTTCTTGTTTATAATCCTTTAAGATTGTAAAAGTTGGTGAATTGATCACATTCTTTACACCCAACGCTTTCCCAAAGCTTTTTGTCCAAGTTGTTTTACCTGCACCCAAATCTCCATCTAATGTAATGACTAATTGTTTATTTCTACAAAGATCTGCCATTTTAGTGGCAAATTCCTGTGTTTCTTGTAAACTATGAATTTCTATTTTCATAATGACCTCTTTCTACTGAAATACACTATTCCATCTTATATCTTTTTTCAACTATTTTTTCTTCATCATACGATTTCTATGCACCATAGCCTTGATTTGTTTTATCTGCGTAAGACGATTTCGCACCTTCACTTCAGATCCCTGATCACTTGGTACATAATATTCTTTACCAACTAGAGCATCTGGAAGACACTGCATATCTGTCATGTGATATTCATAATCGTGTGAATACTCATATCCTTTATTATAACCTAAATCTTTCATTAGCTTTGTCGGTGCATTACGAATATGTAAAGGCACTGGCTGATCTAATGTTTTTAAAGCATCAATCTTCGCCGTATTATAAGCCACTTCTAAAGCGTTTGATTTTGGAGCTAAAGCCAAATATACAGCTGCATGCGTTAAGTGCACATTGCATTCTGGAACACCTAAATAGTGACATGCCTGATAGGCTGCCACACAGATTTCTAAGGCTCTAGAATCTGCCATACCAATATCTTCACTAGCCATACGAACAAATCTTCTTGCGATATATAAAGGGTCTTCTCCAGCCTCTAACATACGTGCTAACCAATATACAGCGGCCTGTACATCGGAGTTTCGTACACTTTTATGTAGGGCAGAAATAATATTATAGTGTTCCTCCCCTTTTTTATCATACAATAACGACCTTTTTTGAAGGCACTGCTTCAAAATATCCTGTGAAACATGAATACCATCCAATTCACTTGGACTATTATAAACAACCATCTCTAATGTATTTAAACAAAAGCGGGCATCCCCACCTGAAAATGCGGCAATCGCTTCTATATCTTCATCCGTAATATGTATTTTTAAATTGCCTAATCCTTTTGAGCTGGAAATAGCACGAATAATCAAATCTTTTAAGTCATCCGTATTTAGACTGTTTAACACAAACACTCTACACCTAGATAAAAGGGCAGAATTAATCTCAAAACTAGGATTTTCTGTTGTAGCACCAATTAGAATGATACTTCCCTTTTCCACATAGGGTAAAAATGCATCTTGTTGCGCCTTATTAAAACGATGGATTTCATCTACGAATAATATTGTTTTTTGTCCCAATACCTTTCTTGTATCCGCCTGCTTCATAACTTCCTTGATTTCTTTAATGCCACTAGTAACAGCTGAGAAATCCACAAAATAACTCTTTGTCTGATGAGCGATAATTCGTGCTAAAGTCGTTTTTCCTACGCCTGGCGGACCCCAGAAAATCATCGATGTCACTTGATCATGTTCAATCATTTGCCACAAAAGATTTCCCTTGGCAACAAGCTGTTTTTGTCCTACATATTCATCCAATGTTTCCGGACGCATACGATCGGCTAAAGGCCTTGTATCTTCTTGTATTGAAAATAGAGAATCTTGTTCCATATGTTTCCTCCGTATGTACTTTATTATACACCACACAAAAGAAAAAGTGTTTGACCTTAATCAAACACCATCTTCTTTTTCTCAATTCGTCTTAAAAATACCCATCCCACAACACAAGATAAAACTTCCGTAATCACAAATGCATACCAAATCAAAGATACATCCCTATCATATTGAATGACAAGTTTTGAAAATCCCCAAGCCAAAGGTAAAATCAAAATGGCTTGTCTAAGCAAGGATACAATCAAGGATTCCATACCTCCATTCAAAGCTTGATACACACCTTGAAATGCGATATTTACACCCGCAAACAAAAAGCTAATGGATATGATTCGAACAGCACTGATGAAATATATTCTGGATTGTCCTGCATTAAAAAGTGTCGCAAAAAAGTTTGGGAACAGTTCTGTAATTAGAGTACCCAAGACCATTAATACGATAGTATAGATTAAGCCATACTTGATTCCATCTTTAACACGCTTCTTATTTTGCATACCATACGAAAAGGCAATGATAGGTGTAATCGCATCTCTTAAGCCAAAGGCCATAAATAATACAAATTGTTGGACTTTATAGAAAAGTCCATAGGCTGTTTGTGCAGATGCATCAAATTTTAGAATTAAATTCATCGCGTACACCATAAATGACATCAATGCCTGCGCAATAATAGCTGGAAGTCCAATCGAATAGATTTCTTTGATGATACGCTTATTTGGTTTCATATAAGTTATACCTTGATCAAATTCTTTATTTAAACGCATATGAAACACAACTAATAATAAAGCCGATAAAATTTGTCCAATAACTGTCGCATAAGCCGCTCCTTGTACACCTAAATTAAAGCCATAGATCAAGATAGGATCTAGAATCATATTGATTACGGCTCCTGCAACTTGTCCAATTGTAGAATATAAGGAGCGTCCTGTAGCTTGGAGCAGTTTTTCAAATATAGAAAAGAACACAACGCCAAAGGATAATAGGCAACAAATCCTTAGATAGTCCTCACTCATCGATAATACAAGTGAATCACTTGTTTGAGAGGATATATAGGCTTTAATGCCAAATAAACCGAATAATACACAAAGAACATAAATAACTGTAGCTAGAAACAAACCATTTCCGGCTACTTTAGAAGCTTTTTCACGATTTCTCTGTCCCAAAGTTCTTGCGAGCAAGGCATTCACTCCAACGCCTGTACCAATGGCTAAGGCCACCATCAACATCTGGATAGGGAAAACTAAGGTAAGTGCATTTAATGCGGCTTCACTTCCTTCTTTCATATTTCCTACAAAGGCACTGTCAACTATGTTATAGACAGCTTGCAGGGCCATAGATAAAATCATGGGCACACCCATTTGAAGCATCAACTTATTAACTGGCTCATTTTTCATTTTGTTGTTTTCTTCCATTCTTTTCCTCCTTAAAATACAAAAAAGTGCATTACCTACATAAGTTGGACTTACGCTTTTAAGCAACACACTTTACAAAAATATAAAAAAGTAGCAGAAAACTGGATTTACGCTGTTTCCGCTACTCGTTACGAAGTGATTATATTTTTATTTTTTTAATTTGTCAAAGTCAAATTACATGGCTTAGTGATTACGCATGAAATAATCTTCAAATTTCCGTGATTTAAGATTATTTATTTTTTTATGTACTTTAATAGTGTATTGGTGTACACTAGAATTATGAAAAGATATGTTACTTATCCTGACTGGGTCGAAAAATTCCGCTCTCCTGGTCACACAATCAAAAAAACGAAACAAGGTTATGCAATGTCATTAAGTTAAGAAATGGCATCTTTGAGGGGAACACAAAAAATGTGCT
>ERZ773195.862-NODE-862-length-24842-cov-5.311857_pt1 | contig 24842 bp, 19 predicted proteins | sample MGYA00580530_ERZ773195 | MGnify/ENA primary metagenome ERZ773195 (study PRJEB29015, sample SAMEA2737751) | human gut metagenome | biome: human gut; feature: human-associated habitat; material: faeces | place: China | collected 2012 ...
AGGTGCTTCAAAATTTTTTTCTCTGATTGTGTTGCACTTGACTTGACAATCTATCATGATATTAAAATATATAAATATATAGATGATTGCCCTCTTATGAGGGCTGTCAGCAGAGGAGCGTTAGTGAGTGTATGCTGGCATTGCTCGATGCAATCGGGCGGCACGGCAGTGCGTAGTTATATAGTAGGTGAACAGATCATTTCATCTGAAATTGCACCAGTAAAAAAGTATATTTTACTCCACGAGATTATCCGCCCAGAGTTCACACTGTGTCATAACGGCTTCAATTGCTTCTGGCTGATCATCTGGTGGATATTTATGCGTTTTCAAAAGCTTCTTTATCATCATACGCATTCTTGCTCTTGCGGAATCTTTCTTCTGCCAGTCAATGGTTTTGTTTTTACGCAATGTTTCCGTCAGTTCTTTTGTAATCGCAATTAGTTCTTCATTCTTGTAAAAGTCCTTGATTGCTTGAGGTTTGGTTAACGCATCATAAAACGCCAGCTCGTCGGCAGTAAGTCCTAATGATTTTCCTTCTTCGCCAGCTTCTTTTATCTGTTTTGCGAGCTTCATCATTTCTTCGATAACTTCTTCATTTGTCAGCATTCCATTTAGGTACTGATTCATTGCTCGCTGCATGATTTCAGAAAATTTCTCAGACTTTACAACATTGGTACGCTTATAGACGACAATCTGTTCTGCAATTAATTTCTTTAGAAGTTCTACAGCAAGATTCTTCTCTTTCATATTTGCAACTTCTTGCAAGAATTTTGAGTCGAACAAAGAAATTTCCTTACCAATATCGGAAAACAGATTGATGACACCATCACTTTTAATGCTTTGCTTTAACAGTTCATTGATACGAGCATTCATCTCTCCAAGAGAAAGTTTCTTACCAGTCCCTTTATTCTCTAAGCGAAGCACGAGCACTCTAACCGATTCAAAAAAAGCAGCTTCTATACGAAGAGATTCTTCTACCATAGAAGAACAAAGTGACAATGCCTGATGTAGCATTAGCGATTCCTTCAGATACTCCTTCTTGTCCTCTTCTTTTGCGGGAGAGATGATGAAATTAACTGCACCAGTGATTGTTTTTGCACGCTCCAGATCTGTTCCAGTCATAAATTTTGTGTAATCGTATTGGAAAAAGAAATCTCGACAAATCGAAATCTTTTCTAGAAACTTTGGATAAGCCACTTTGGCAACATCAGTGTCGCCATACTTGTCCTTATCTCTTGCTGTATAGTCGTTCATTGCCTGTTTTAATGCACTTGCAATGCCGACGTAGTCCACAACAAGACCACCTTCTTTGTCCTCAAAAACACGATTTACTCTTGCAATTGCCTGCATCAAATTGTGTCCAGACATCGGCTTATACACATACATTGTTGCAAGAGAGGGCACATCAAATCCTGTCAGCCACATATCAACTACAATTGCGATTTTCAAAGGACTCTCATTATCCTTAAATTTCTTTGCCAATTCTTCCTTATGAGCCTTATTGCCTATGATCTCTCTCCATTCTTCCGGGTCTTTGTTAGATGAAGTCATCACAACTGCAACCTTTTCTGTCCAATCCGGATGAATTTCGAGAATTTTATGATAAATCTTCAAGGCAATCTCTCTGGAATAAGCAACAATCATTGCTTTTCCAGTCAGCAGATTTGCTCTGTTGTTTTCGTAGTGGTCAAGAATGTCTGTTACAAGAGAATTGATGGTCTGGTCATTGCCAAGAATCGCTTCCATTTTGCCGAGCTGATGTTTTGACTGTTCAATCACACCCGCATCTGCATTTTCCGCCATTCGATCATACTCTTGGTCGATCAGTTTCAAGGTTTGCTCGTCTAACTTCAATTTCAGAACTCTTGATTCATAGTAAACCGGACGTGTTGCACCATCTTCCACTGCCTGCGTCATATCATAAATATCGATATAGTCGCCGAAAACTTCTCGTGTAGATTTATCCTTTGTAGAGATAGGTGTACCAGTAAAACCGATGTATGTAGCATTTGGCAAACTGTTTCGGATCACTCTGGCTGCAGCAACTTTGATTTTACCGGATTTCTCGTCCACTTTCTCCGTAAGCCCATATTGTCCTCTATGTGCTTCATCTGCCATGACAACAATGTTCCTTCGATCTGACAAGCATTCAAAGGATTCTTCAAACTTTTGCATGGTGGTGAAGATAATCCCATTTGCTTTTCTACCTTCTAACAAAGACCGAAGATGTTCTCTTGACTCTGCATGAACTGGCTTTTGTCTAAGGAAATCGCTGCACTTTGCAAATTGTAGATACAGCTGGTCATCTAAATCATTTCTATCTGTTAAGACAACGATAGTCGGACTATTCAATGCAGATTGCAGGAGATGAGCATAAAAGACCATAGATAGTGATTTTCCGCTGCCTTGGGTATGCCAGAAAACACCGCCCTTACCGTCCGTAACAGTAGCCCTCTTTGTGGACTCAACAGCCTTGCGGACAGCGAAATACTGATGATAGCCTGCGAGTATCTTATAGCTTGTCAGTCCCTCATTGGAGAACAGGATAAAGTTTTTCAGAATATCGAGCAGACGGTCTTTCGTGAAGATACCCTCAAAGAACGTGTCAAACTGGGCAAACTGCGTATTTTCGTAGCTGCCGTCCTTTGTTTTCCACTCCATATAGCGATCTTCGCCCGAAGTGATCGTGCCTGCACGGTTTTCGGAAAGGTCACTCATAACGCAGATAGCATTATAGATGAACATAGAGGGAATGGAGTGCATATAGTTCCTGATCTGCGTATAGGCTTCGGAAGCGTCCGTTTCCTCACGGGAGGGAGATTTCAGCTCCATAAGCACCACGGGCAGACCGTTGATGAACAGCAGAACATCGGGGCGCTTCTCGTCATTCTCAATGAAAGTCCACTGATTAGCCACGATAAAGGAGTTATTGTCCGTGTTTGAGTAGTCCACAAGGTAGCAGATTGCAGAGCGTTCCTCGCCTTTGTCGGTGTAGCAGACTTCAATGCCGTTTTGCAGATAGTCCATGAATACAGCGTTTTTCTGCACAAGCTCGCCGTTCTCAAAATTTTGGAGCTTAAAGAGTGCATCGCTGATCGCATCATCAGGGAGCGTGGGATTGAGTCGATAGAGTGCTGCCGTCAGCTCGTCCATATACAGCGGAATCCGATAGTCACGATCAACTGCCGGACCGTAGGCGTGGGTGTAGCCCATTTCCTCGAATAGCTGTATGATTGCGTTTTCGTATTTTTCTTCGGTGTAAGGCATGTTCTATCAGCTCCTTATCTATAAAATATCTGCGTAGTATCCATCGTTGGTTTTGCTAAAGATTACATCAGCAGGAAAGCGCTTTTCTCCCTGCATAGCCATTCCTACAGCCCATATTACCCAATCATCTAATTGGTAAGGCAATCTTAAACACAGGTTTTCTGGTTCACTTGCAATAGTAACTAACGGAATTCCTTCTTTTGATCGACAAACACTAAGTACATGAAGCTTCTTCTCACCATATTCTAATTGCAGTTTGGGTTGTTTATTGACATCAAAGTATACCTTTGCCCCTCTATTATTTCTAAAATATTCCTTTGTTTCGGGAACAACAGGCTCAACAGGCAGTTTATTATGCATTCGTTCAAAATGTTCTTGTAACCTACTACATATACAAGCATTGCAATACTCAGGGAGCATTTCAAAATCTTTCGTTATTTCATCAGCAGACTCGAAATGATTCATATAATCCAATAGACCTAAAAGACTAATAAGATCATCAGAATAATTGCCAGCATAGATTTTATACCAATCATTGTTTATTTCCAAAAGAATATGATATAGCTTTTTATATAAGCCTAATTGTTTATCATTCACACTAAACCAAGCTTTATCAAGCAGAGTTTTTGTAACAGTAGCATTATTTCCGTCATTATGCAGTGAATGAAACAATGATTTCATCAACTTACCGACAATACCTGCCAGCATATCAGCAATTCTTAGTCCAAAGTGATTTTTTGAGTTTAATTCTCCACAATTCATTAAACCGACTTCTATCGCTGCTAAAAGCGTTTTACTTTGCTCTCCTTCTTTGCCTTCTTTATCAATTGTGAGAGTGTAATCATTGATGTTCTTGCTTTTTAGATAATAGTCGAATCCAACAAATGGCATATGATAATTCCAATTGAGCGTTTGAGGCGGCTTAACATCTTGTAAAACCATAAGAATATTTGAAAGAGCTTCATTTTCAGATGCTTTAAGAACGGGGTTTCTTTTATTTAACTCTATTCGTTCCTTGAAGAATAATATCAAAGATTCCACAAACACTTCTGGCAAGCTATAAATATTCTGTATAACGCCATCGGGATGATATGCTAAAACAGTTTTTACGATTGAATATTTTATTGCATCCATGTCAACAAAGAAGTTATTATGGTAGTCTTTGAACAGTTGCAATATTATGAATTCAAGCTTACTTGCTATACAAAAATAGATATAAAAACTGTTATCTATAATCTCAAGCAATTCATCAAGTAATTCTATGTTTTGTTTGTTAAACGAAGCAAAGCCGTACTTAAATTGATTGCTTTTGAAGGTATCGCTTTTTAATTCACCTTTTTTCTTACGCTCAGCATACTTTTCTTCAAAAGCCAAATATTTCTGCTTTATCTCAACTTCTTTGTCTGAGTCCCACCCTACAATAGCGACAAGGAAATTATCATAGTAAGTTTCTCCTGTAATTGTGGAGAGATTGATAATACGGCTATGTTCGGACTCATCATAATAAAAGTTATACATTATCTTCCTCTCCTAACATAAATGAAAATTTAGAATCGCAGGCTCAGGCGATTTTTAAGTCTTGGTTTGTGGATTTCGAGCCGTTTGGCGGTGTTATGCCTGAGGATTGGAGAACAGGCTCACTATCCGAGATATGCGGATATTCCAAAGATAAGGTGAATATTGAAGATTTGACTTTGGACACTTATTATTCTACAGAAAATATGCAACCAAATCGTCAAGGGGCTGTTCAAGCCACCGCACTTCCTACTATCAAACAGACAATCGCTTGCAAAAAAGGCGATGTGCTTATATCAAATATCCGCCCATATTTCAAGAAAATTATATACTGTTTTGCTGATTGTGGTTGCTCAACAGATGTACTATGCTTTGTTCCCAATAAGAGTGAATACTCTGCTTTCCTTTACTGTGCCCTATATTCTGATAAGTTCTTTGATTATATGGTTGCAGGCTCAAAAGGAACTAAAATGCCGAGAGGTGATAAACAACAAATAATGATATATCCGATCTGTATTCCCTCTACCGAATATGTAGAACAGTTTAGCAAAATTGTTGCACCTATGCTTGAAACAGTCTATACCAATAGACTTGAAGCTAATGACTTAGCAATACTGCGCGATACCCTCTTGCCAAAACTTATGAAAGGTGAAATAGACGTTTCAGAAGTCAAGATTTAAGCTGCTAATGGTCGTAAATTTTCATTTATCGCAGTATTAAGCTCTATCTTATTGTCTATTGCAGACAACACAGCGGCTATTTTCCGTTGTTGCATAATATCAGGGCAATTTATAACAATTCGATTTAGTATTTCCTGTGTAAGTAGAGGTTGACTTGTTCCAATACGTCTTTCATTAAGTCTAAGAGACTTTAATAGATAGTAATCATATATCAAGTCTGAATTATCTCTATTTATAGCTTGTATCGCATTATCTGAAATCCAACATTCTTTTCGTGAATAGTAAACGCTACCGCAATATACACCTACTCGACCAATTGCTATTCCTTTGCTTAAATTGTAATCATTGACATATCCAAGAATTCCATTTCCACCGTAAACTGGAAAAGTCCCTTCTGTGTCCGGTTTCTTTTTACCGTTCTTGAAAATGATTATATCACTCAGCGTACATTCTTTCCAATCATTCAAGAATATTCACCGTCCTATCCAATATATTTCCTATGAGCCAGCTTAACATTACTTTGCTTCACCATCGCATATTGAAGTGTAGTATCTATTCTTTGATGACCAAGCAACCTTTGAAGTTGCTCGATCGGCATACCCTTGTCGATAGCCATAGTCGCAAGCGTTCGCCTGAATTTGTGAGGGTGAACCTTGTTTATACCGAGTTTTCGCCCCATTTCACGCAATCGCAGCTCGATTGCACCTATCGTCAATCGCTTATGGGGAGATCGGAGCGACACGAACAAGGCAGGATCACTGTCCGTCCGTGAAGCAAGATAGCTCTGTAAATGGAGCTTTGTACGGGCATCGAAGTACACCATACGCTCCTTATCACCCTTGCCGACCACCACGCACTCACGCTCATTGAAATCAATGTCGCTGCGGTTCAGCAAGACCATTTCACCGACACGCATACCCGTAGAAGCGAGCATATCAATCATCGCTAAATCCCGCAATTCTACGCAGTTATCACGCATCAGCTCCAAGTTTTCGTCCGTATAGGTTTCTTTGATCGTCTTGCTTGTCTTGACCTTGTGAATGCGCCGAACAGGACTTTTGATGATATAGTCCTCGTCCTCCAGCCACGAAAAGAAGCTCGAAAGGATACGGCGGATATTATCCATAGTGACCTTGCTGGACTTTTTTTCAGACTGATAGTCGGTCAGATACGCCCTCAGATCGTCCGTTGTGATATGTTTGATACCCTTGCCGATACTGTCAAGAGCTGCCGTGATCGTCTTGCGGTAGTAGTTCAGCGACTTTTCCGAACAACCCTCTATCCGCTTCGCAGAGAGAAATTCCACTAAAATCTCCGTATTGTCGGGTGCTTTGTCGGCATCAGCCACAGCCGTGACCGACACACCCTTGAAAGCCTGCACAAGAACCTCGTGCAAGGCTTGAAGCTGTGCATTATCGAGCTTTTTCAGCATAGACTGCTCGATAGTGGTGATAAGCGTAGTTTTCATTGTAGGTACTCCTTTCAAAGTACCAACATCCTACAACCATGTGTTCATATTATATGATGTTCTTTAGCGAAGCGATTAAAGCTGTTATACTTGCTGCCATTGCTGTTAATGTAACTATAAATGCAGTAATCTTCTCTATAATTTTCTTTGCGTTTTTATATTTGCTCTCAACATTAGAATTAATAAGAAACGATATTAGTTTTTCACTTAGCAGATATAGTGACCTCACAAAGTTAATCAACAAATATGATAGATAAGTTAGAACTAAAAGAACTCCACTCGCAGCAAGAATTTCTTTCCACCATACAGAACCATCAGCATAGTTTACATATACTTTTAAGGAGGCATATGCAATAAAAAGCAAAACTATCAACAAAGCAAAATGAAATAAAAATGTTTGATAGAATTTTTCCTTCTTTTTTGAATCAATAAATGGGAAAAGAAAATAAGAGGATATGATAGCCACCTCTCCCATAATCGCTCTGATTTCTATTGTTTTAGATTTACTCTGGCTAAATAATAACAAAAGAATTCCTGACAAAAACAATGCTAAATCAAAGCTATAGTATATTTTTTTCTTTAAATCCATATTGTTTATCCTAACATAAATGAAAATTTACGCTTGCAAGCAGCCTAAACCTGCACCGCCGATACATCAATCTCGCCGTTCATCAGTTTCGGCAAGAGCGTATCGCGGAGGGCTGAAAGGCGCTGGTTTTCTTGCTGTTTTTGTATTCTAATGTCAGCAATCGGCTTTATTACTTTGGAAAAGCTGCTAAGAATACTGTCAGATGGCAATACGATTTGCATCTGTTTTAGTCTTTCTCGAGGTAAATCTGTCTGCCCTGTACTACCTGTCTGTAGCATCTCAAAATCATGTTCATGAGAAGTCGCCCATAAGCCGAGATAATAAATATACTCTTGTTTTGAAGCACGAATGATGGTAACATGAGAATCGACAGTCATATTGTTCGGAGTAAACAGAACCTGCGCTGCTCTTCCAAGTGTTCCTGTTCCAGTTGAATTTACAACAATATCGCCGTATTGGAGCCATTTTTCGTTTACTTTCTTAGGCTCGTGACAACGTGCTAAGGACAGGTCTATTTGATGATTTCTAACGCATTTCTGATTGATAACAAGTTGGGCGGAGTGTTCATTATATTTTGGAGTTATACCTTTAATAATCAGTGAACACATAGAATCAAGGATACATTCGATCCAATCATCAGGCATAACCCCACCAAAGGGCTCAAAATCAACAAACCACGCCTTGAACAAAGCCTGTGCCTGCTGCTCTAAATTTTCATTTATCGCAGTATTTAAGCGTATTTTATCAGATATAGCGTCAGCTATTCTTATTATTTCATTTCTTACTTCTTTTTCGGGATAAGATATTTCAAGACGCTTTATTACGTCCATATCAAATTTTCCTGCACCTATTGTTGTCACTCCGACTATAGCACTTAACGTACTTGCCTGAGATAACAACCAATAAAAAACGTATTTGTTCTCTATTTCTGAGATTGAGTTAATACACTTAACATCTTGATTAAAGGCAACAGGCTTATCAACCAAACAGATAGGAATACCATTGAAAAGACCACTACCTCTGATAAGAAACAAAATTGATCCTTGCGGAGCAAGCCGACTTCCGTTTTTAAGCCCTTCTTCACTTATCATCAAATCAGAAGTGCTAATATGCTCATCTTTCATTGTTTTAGCACTTATCCACGGAATAGAGCCGTTCCAATACTCCGCTTTCTTTTTGCTGGGTGTTCCACCTGATGTGAATGTTACCAATTCACCAAGTTGACAAGTTTTCCAATTAGATATCATACCCAATCGCCCCCAGCTTCTCCCTAATCTCATTTTCAAGCTCATGGGATTTTTCAAACATTTCAGAAAGTTCAGAAGTCAGACGTTTCATTTTTTCATTGAAAGGTTCTCCATCATCTTCCTGTTCTTCAATACCAACATACCGACCAGGCGTTAAAATATAATCCTGTTTTGCAATCTCTCCTGTTGTCGCAACGGCACAGAAACCCTTAACTTCTTCCAATTCGCCATTCTGAAAAGCAGTGAAAGTATCCGCAAGCTTTGCAATATCCTCATCTGAAAAATCTCGATGCTTTCTGTCCACCATAAATCCCATTTTTCGAGCATCTATGAAAAGCGTTTTGCCTTTCTGCTTTTTATTCTTGGAAATAAACCAGAGCGTAACAGGAATTGTAACGGAATAGAAAAGCTGTGTCGGCATTGCAACAATGCCCTCAATTAAATCATCTTCAATAATTCGCTTTCTGATTTCACCTTCGCCGCTTGACTGCGTACTCAATGCACCATTTGCAAGTACAAGCCCGATTTTTCCGTTTGGTGCAAGATGATGAATCATGTGCTGAATCCATGCATAGTTGGCATTATTTGCAGGCGGTACACCATATTTCCAGCGAACATCTTCCGTTAAGCGTTCCTGTCCCCACGGATGATAGTTGAATGGAGGATTTGCCAGAATGAAATCAGCCTTCAAGGTTTTATGCAGATCATTGCTGAATGTGTCCGCTTGATGTGGTCCAAAATCAGCTTCAATGCCACGAATCGCCATGTTCATTTTTGCCATTTTCCAGGTATCTGCATTTGCTTCCTGACCATATACCGAGATATTGTTTCGATTGCCACTATGTGCCTGTATGAACTTTGCACTCTGTACAAACATGCCGCCACTTCCACAAGCTGGATCATAGACACGACAGTTTTCAAACGGCTTCAAAATTTCAACAAGTGTTTTTACTACACTTGATGGTGTGTAGAATTCGCCGCCTTTTTGACCTTCCTTTTCTGCAAACATTGCAATGCAGTACTCATAAGTACGACCAAACAAATCCTCATCTTGTCCAGTTTCGCTCATGTCAATGTTGTTTGTAAAAATATCTACAACATCACCAAGGACACGTTTGTCCAGATCAGGGCTTGCGTAGTTTTTGGGCAGAACATCTTTGAGAGACTTGTTTTCCTCCTCAATTGCCCGCATAGCATCGTCAATTACGGTACCAATTTCAGGCGTGTGAGCTGCCTCTGCAATCTTGTTCCATCTCGCATCTTCTGGAACAAAGAAGATGTTATCCATTGTATAGGCATCTTTATCATCTTCGAATCCATCGCCTTCATCAACCAACTCCTGATATTTCTTATCAAAAGCACAGGATATGTACCGAAGGAAAATCAATCCAACAATAACCTTTCGATATTCTGCCGCAGGAATGTGTCCCCATAACACACAAGCAGCATCCCATATTTGTTTTTCAAATCCAATGTTAGCGTTTGTTTTTTCTGCCATTATTGACCTTCCAATCTGTCTTCATGTCTTTATCTGTAACTTTCTTGCTACAATGTTTTATTCAAAGTATTATACCACAATATGTCGAAAAGTTCAAGTGATATGTGTATATTTTTATCAAAAAAATCAACTACTATGAGATAGCTTATTTCATTTCAATCCGGCACACCTGCCCCATGCCAATCACCATCCCACCTACAAACTTCATCACTCGCTTCTCCGCATCGTAGAACCGGAAATTTCCGGCATAGGTCATATACCTGCCGCCATCTTTTTTGGCATCCGACTGAAAGTATGTTACCGTTACCAGCGGACGTTCTTCTTCATGCTCCAGCAGTTTCTGAAACGCCTGATTCAATGCATCGACAGCGTCTTCCGACAGTTCTTCTCTGCCGTCGGTCAATCTGGCAGCTTCTCCGATCTCTTCGTCATAGCCAACCAATGCTGCAAACGGAGCAAACTGCGCTGCACGGCTTTCCAAGGACATGGGCGTATGATGCTTTAGCTGATAGCGTTTATGGTTCTGGATATCCTCATAGTTTCTCATGCCTTATGCCCTCCAACCTGTTCATTTCGTTCTATGGTTGTTGCACCTTCCCGAAAATTCATGCCTTTTAAGATCGCATTTTTTCCATAGCGATCCTTGATACTTAGGATCGCTTCCTGCAACTGGTGCTCTTTCTTCAAGAACTCTTGCTCCTGTTTTCGCTTTTGTTCCTGTGCCTCCACATCATCAAACAGACTGTACTGCATCACTTCATCCTGCACTTCGCCCTCTGGAATCACATGATTCGCTGTGATGCTCATTCTCCGCACCTGCAATTCCGGATCAACGATTCGGTCGTAGAGAGAAAGTACTTTTTCCATGATGCATTTGGTAGAGGAAGTCTGCTTTCCGAGGTTCACCGAACCGTGTGCAGCTTTGGGAATTTTCTTGCCGTAGCGGTCTTTTTTCAGTTCACCCCGGTAGGTTTCCGGGATTCCGGTGTGATCGTATCCCACCATCAAAACGATCTGATCTGCAACCATTTTCTTCCGCACCAGATCCAGCACCAGCAACTCGGTCATTTCCCGAACGATCAGCCGTCCCTTCTCAAAATCGTAGGGACAAGGAAGCACCTGTCCCTGACTGATGCTATGCCCTTTGGGCTGATAGCTTTTAATTGCCTGCATGGTACACGGTTCATACCCCCAGGCATGGTCGATCAGCAGTTCCGCAGCCACGCCAAACATCCGGAACAGCAGGTCTTCTCCATGCTCTGAAAAACGTGCCAGATCACCCATGGTGAAGATCTGCATCTTTTCCAATCGCCTGGCATAGCCGCTGCCAATTCTCCAGAAGTCAGTCAGTGGGGTATGACTCCACAGCTTTTCCCGGTAGGACATTTCGTCTAGTTCAGCGATTCGCACCCCATTCTCATCCGCAGGAATTTTCTTTGCAACGATATCCATGGCGATCTTAGCAAGGTACAGATTGGTCCCAATGCCGGCAGTCGCTGTAATGCCTGTCTCTTGCAGTACTTCCCGGATCATTTTTCTCGCCAGTTCTTGCGGTGTGCAGTGATAGGTTTTCAAGTAACCTGTTGCATCGATAAAGACCTCATCAATGGAATACACATGAATATCTTCCGGTGCAATGTACCGCAAGTAGATCTCATAGATCTTTGTGCTGATCTCCATATAGTGTGCCATCTGCGGCGGTGCAATGACGAAATCCAACTGCAAAGACGGATTCTGACCAAGTTCCGAAGCCAGGCAGGATTTTCCCGTAAATTCGTGATTTGACAGCTTTTGCAGACGCTGTGCATTGACTTGCCTCACGGTTTCAATTACCTCAAACAGTCTCGCTCTGCCCGGAATGCCGTACTGCTTTAATGCAGGCGTGACTGCAAGGCAGATCGTCTTTTCCGTTCGACCGGCATCTGCTACTACCAGATTGGTATTCAGCGGGTCAAGACCTCGTTCCACGCACTCCACAGATGCGTAAAAACTTTTCAGATCAATGCAAATGTACACTGCCATCGTGACACCTCTATTCCTTCTGATTTTCTTACTAATAGTATATCATATTTTACTCAAAGATACAAGAAAAGCCCTGCATTTCTGCAAGGCTTTCCCGTTGTGGAGTGTATGCCAGCATTGCTCGATGCAATCGGGCATCAAGGCAGTGCAGTTTTCAGTAAATTCCATTTGCAAGTTTATCATTCCAGCATACCAGTAACCACTTGTCGATACTCTCCGTCATCTGTACAGGATATGACTGTCAGACGATCATCCCCGTAATCCTCCAGCACCTCAACAGAAGAAGGATCAACGATCTGGTATTCTGCCGCGATGTAAGTATACCGAGTACGGTTTTCGTCGTTGTCGATCAAATACATTTCATCGCCGATCTGGATTTGATCGAGATCGTTGAATATCTCCGCATATATGGTACTGTTATGCCCTGCTATGCAATAGTTACCCTCACCGAGACAACCGGTGCCTGGAAAATGCCCAGCAGATACTTGGAGTGCCTTGGAATCCGTACCTTCCAGAACCGGAACCCGGATGTTCAAACGTGGTATTTCAAACACAATATTCTCGTCCAACAATTTTCTGAGATATAACTCTCTGCTTATTTTTTTGTATGCAAACAAAGCCAATACCGCTGCACCCAAAAGAATCATAATGATTCCGGTGATCCTGACTATCTTTTTCCTCATAGTAATCCTCACGACAAGTAAGCGTGCCGTTTTTGCAAATGGCACGCTTACAATTTTTGATTATTTGCTTTCTTTTTTGGATTTGACAACAAGTATCACGCCGCCGGCTACCATCAGTGCTGCCAATTCTACTATTGTTTTGTAGAAATTGGAGTATCCTGTCTGAGGGAGTTGATTGCCGTCTGCATCTGTTTTTACACGGTCTACAACAATTTTCACATCGTCTGGTAATGTGCTGGGAACTGCAATATAATGCACCCATGCCATCATATCCGCTGTCTGATTATCTGGAATGCGGCTTTCCACTGTAATGTGCCATGTGCCGCTTTCATCCACTGTCACAGATTTCACAGTTTCTGTAATGGAACCACTGGGTTCCGCAAGTTTCAGATAAATGAGTGCGTGATCTTTGAAAAATGCTGTATCATATTTTGCGTAGTCCTCATCGCTGATAAAAGACTGCGGCAAATTTTCTGCATCCCGATAGACTGCTGGAGACTCATTGCGATAATCCGTATCCCAGCCATGTCCGCTGACCACCTGAAATTCAATATTACCAGAAGGAACTGCTGTTTCCGTTGTGGTTGTGATGATTTCTGTTGCAGACGTTTCTGCTGTGGTGGTTGTGGTGATCGTAACAGTTGTTTCCGTAGTTGTAACCAATTCCTCTGCTGGGCAAGTTTCTGTTGTGGTTACAGTTGGCTTTTCGGTGGAAGAAGCAGTAGTCACAGCAGAGGTTTCCGTTGTTGTGATTTCATCTGCCGGTGCTGTTGTGACAAGCCCAAGGTCGTCCGAGGAAACGAATTCCTCTCGCAGTGTGATACCTTTGTAGAGCCAATCGCTTTCTGCCGCCTTATAGATTTGTTCCGGCGTTAATGTGCATATCATTCTGGTGATCCCAACAAAAGTAACATCCTCCACTGCGATTCCCAGAGAATCACAAATTTCTTTTTGCCGTGCAGCTGTAGCGGCAGCCACCAACTCTGCATTCAGCTTTTCCTTGTAGGAACCAGTCATTTCGTTGATTTCATCCGGGGTGTAGACATCTGGATCCAAAGAGCCCTCATATGCCTCTCCCTTTTGACGAACTTCTTCAATGATATCGGAAAGGTCAATATCCTTGTAAAGCATGGTCACTTCAATTGCTTGTTTTCCGGCATTGATCTGAGCCATCAGCTTATCTGAAATAACGGAAGAGGGATCACTTTGCGCAACGTAATCGAAAGGCTGGACACCGGCATCTTCCGGCGTTGTCCACACATCCAAAGGGAGCACCTTTGCTACAGATGCCATGCTTTCTGCCGCCTGGAGCTGCTCCTCTGTCAAACTACACTGTACAACGGGATAGACAGAGTCAAACGTACAATTCTCTCTTTCCAAGTTCAAATCTGCCAGTGCTTGCAGTGCATATGTTTCGATGCGATCTGCCAGCATTTTCTCGAATATCTCTTCGAAGGCAGCACTCGACCCGTCTGTATTTTCCGATGCTTCGGTTTTTGCCGTATCGTAACAGTCGTTGTACATTTCCAAATAGTCTGCCCGGGACATTGCCTGGTATACCAGCACGACTGATGTTGCAGAAACATCGTTATTCACAACTGTTGTTTCCGGCATTTCCTCTGCGGATACAACAGTCGGCACTGCAGTGCATGACAGAGCCGCTGTAATTCCTGTCAATACTGTCAGCATCTTCTTGATTTTCAGCATAAAAATCACCCCTTAGATTTCAAGCAATATTTGCTGTAACAATACTGCGTCAAGGCTGTTAATTTCACCATCTCTATTAACATCTGCCATATATTTTTGCATATTTCCCAAAAGCGACACAGACCCTGAAAGGTACTTATTTAAAAGTGTAACATCAGTATTGTTAATGTTTCCATCTAAATTTATATCACCAGACCTTGTATTTATTGTTTCCAAATACCATTTTTGTGATTTATTATTCGCACTATAAGGCTGCCAATTTGCATATGCTCCAGATGCAGTAGAATTGTTGGAAATTCCAAGTGCATAGGTCGCACCGTTTACTATACGTTTCAATGTATAAGTACCAGAATCCTTATTAAACTGCAAAGTAATAGGTGAAGTTGCAGATGTCGAATCATCCAATGCATAATAATTATTGTTGCTTATTGCACTTCCAACCCCAATCCCTCTGCCACTTGTTGATGCATTTTTCGCCCAGTACGTTCCACTAGTAGCCGAGGAAACGCTTAAAATCCATTTTGAATTTACTGCATTATCAAAGGAATCTTGATATGCTTTAGAATTAGAAGTGTTTAAAGAAAGATACATATTACTATTGTAATTTTGCAGCAAATACATTCCATCCATTTCAGTGCTAGGATAATAAATATCAGTATCTGTAGACCACGCATAGGCATACTTTATTTTAGTAGATTTTCCGGAATATTTGTATATTTTCATTGTGTAATCCGAGTCAGAGGACATTTTTTTGTATATCATCTCAGTTGAACTTGTTGCTTTACTAGATCTGGAGGTGATACTGTTATTTTTTAGTTCCAAGTCACAATCATCTTTTACACCTGAGGCGGTATCGGTAGGTACATTCGTTTGCAAATATGCCATAGAAACATTAATGTAGGACGAATTATTACTTGGCTGAACAAAATGCACGTCTCGCTCATAACCATTATTCGCACTCAAAGAACCATTTCCATAACAATGCTGCGAAACAATGCTAATCATTCGATATAAATTGGGGATGCCAGCCCCCTGATAATTGGTAAGTCCACTTGTCATCGCTTCTAAGTGATCTGACAATTCTCCATTTAACAAGATTTTTTGACATTTCTGATGACAGGAACCAATCAAGATAGCTTTCGTTAATTCTGGAAAAGCCGCTAGACTTGGTTTATATTGATACATTAGTGCAATCATGCCAGCAATATATGGAGTAGCCGTACTTGTTCCATTATTTAAAGAAGGTCCAACAACATCTGGCTTTAAGCAACCATCCCCATTATTATACGAATAATCATTCAATATATTGGAAGATGTGCCATTATAGTTATCTATAAATCCATTTACAGCTATACAATTGTAAGCAGATGATGGACTCATAATATAATCAGAATACGTATTACCAGTTGCACATACAATGGTAGTTCCAGAATTCGCAATCAAATAATCAATGTATTTTGCCCAGTTATCATAACCTGCTTTCGAATTAGACGCCCCCCAACTGATGCTAATTACATCAACTCCTCGATCAATTAATTCTTCCAGAGAAGACAAAGCAGCTTTATCGTACTCATTCCAATTAAATTTTTGCCAATCATATTCACATGATGCCGAATAAATATTTGCATCTGGAGCTACACCATTACTTCCCGCAGCAATTCCCGCACAATAAGTTGAATGACTTCCCGAACTATAAGGAGACCCTACAATGGTAACCTGAGAATCTCTTACACCAAATGCGGAATAATACGCAGATGAAACAGTGCCTGTTTCATATATACCAATTGACACATTTTTGCCAGTCAACGATAAATCGTTGTTTATTCTATCTATCCCCATTGTATTGGTAGTTGTCCCTAAATCAATTGCACATTCTTCAGATTCTACTGGCTTATATAAGGTAAGTTCATCTACATTATCATTTTCAGAAGCTGCAACAATTTCTTCCTGTGTCAAAAGACAGATTGACATAGGTGCGTACCGACTAGCAAAAACTACATTTTCATCTGAGATGTTGAGTTCTTCAAGAGTGTTCTGCGTGTTGGTTTTAATCATGTCTTCTATGACATCTAATCTTGCAGACTGGTATTCGTCAGTTTTTTCTTTTTCAGCTTGGCGAGATTCTTCTGTCAGTTGCATATAATCCTGCATGAGTATTTCCAATTTTTCACTGGAGATATCATTTGCAGCTTGTTGCAATTCGTCAAGCAAGTCATTTGAAGGGACTTGATAGGTTACTTCGAGATCTGAGATGTCATATCCCACTTCATTGCTAATTTCATTTTCGACCTCAGAATCAGAAACATTATCATGCCAAACAACAACCGGGTATACCCTTTCCGACCTTGTATTTGATTTTGTTTCCATCTGTTCTTTTAATTCTTCTGAAATTTTAAACTCAGGAGTGACATCTGGAATTTCAGTGAAATCCGACTCTGCAAAAGCAATCTGATAACTGCTTGTAACAAGCATTGTGGAAATAGCCATCACTAAAGATAAAACCTTTTTCAAACGCATATTTATCATTCCTTTCCATAATTGTTTTTGAGTTTTAACAATAAAAGACTAAATTATCAGTACTTCACCATCCTTTCTAATGTGCTTGCAGATCACATTCTAAGCACAATTAGCTCTTTTTCATTTAACTAAACACAATTATAATATCTTATAATATAATTATATCACAAGTTTCAGCCGTTGTCAATATCTTATATAATATTTTTCTAAAAAAGAAGAAGAATATATGCAATTTAACAAGACGCAAGTATCAACATTGTAACTATTCTTACAATACAAGAAAAGCCCTGCATTTCTGCAAGGCTTTCCCGTTGTAGAGCAGTCTTTATTTCACTGCTTCATATAAAACGCACACTCGTATCCATCTGCACGTAAAAGCAGACCTTCTGCCCATTCCGGCGTTTGTCCCATCAACTCACAAACCTGTTCCACAGAAACATCCGGCGTGCATTCTATGATAACTTCATCGTGTACATGACCGACGATCTCCATGTCCTGCATGTTCTGCATCGCATATAGGAGCAGGTCTCTTGCCACACCCTGTGTAATGTTCTCCACAAGCTTTGCTCCGTATGTCTTTAACCGATTCCACTTGTGGCTGTTGTCTATGCCCTCGTAAGTGATGATATTCTTGCCGTTGTCATCTTTCTCAACCTTTGGTCTTACGTAAGCAAGCCGGCGTCTGGAGGGCAATTCGATAAAGAAGATACCGGACTCATATGAGAAACGTAATTTGCCGCAGGTCATGCCGCACTGGTCTATGATGACCTTTTCTGCCGCACGCTGTACATCGCCCCAGAACTTTACAATGTTGGGTGAAGAGTTCCTCCAATCGTCTACCAGTTTGAACAGATCATCGTCAGAAAGCTTTAATTCCGTGCCGCCCATTGCCTTGATCGCACCAATGGAACCGCCGTAACCGCAAGCTAACTCTGCTATTTTTCCCTTCTGCCGCAGATGTCCGTTTGTACCGTTTTTCTCCACTGGAACACCGAACATTTTCGATGCTGATGCACAGTAGATGTCCTCACCGTTGGCAAATGCCTGCATTCGCCACTTCTCATCTGCCAGCCATGCAAGAACTCGTGCTTCTATGGCGGAGAAGTCTGCGACCACGTATTTCTTTCCTTCCGGCGGGATGAATGCTGTGCGGATGAGCTGGGAAAGCACATCCGGAACGTCATCATAATTTTCCTTTATGGCATCAAATTCACCAGTCCTGATCTGTTCTTTCAGCTCTGCTAAGTCGTCCAGATGATTCTGCGGCAGGTTCTGCAGCTGGATCAGCCGTCCTGCAAATCTGCCGGTGCGGTTAGCACCATAGAAGCTGAACATTCCTCTTGCACGACCATCTGCACAAACGACACGAAGCATCGTGGTATATTTCTGAACGGAAGACTTAGAAAGCTGCTGATATAGGCAAAGCACTTCCCGTACTTCCTCCGGAGCTGATCCAGAAATTTTCTGCATGAACTTTTTGTCCAGCGTATCCGTTTCAATGCCCCTGCACATCAGCCATTCCTTCATTTGCACCGGAGAGTTGGGATTGTCCAGTCCGGTAAGCTCTTTGAGCTTCGGCAGAAGTGCTTTCTTTACCTGTCCGTCCAGTTCAACTGCTTTTTTCGCAAACGATGTATCCACCAGAATGCCCCGGTCATTGATCTCCTGATCGATGTAGAACTCCTCCCACACAAATTCCGGCACCGGAAATTCGGAGAGATACCGCTGTATTTTCAGTTCCACTTCCACATCACGCCGGTTGTATGCCTTGAATTTTTCCCACTTCTTAGGAGCATCCGATTTATCATGAAATAAAATACTTCCATCCGCTTCCTGGTGCAGTGTGCAGAAGAACCGGATCAGCTCCTTGCCCTCTGCCATCTTCTTTTCTTTTAACCGGAGAAGTCTTCCCATGTCGTCCAGTGAGGACAGCATACCGAGGTAACGGCAGTGTATCATGTCACACTGCCATGATACCGGATCCAGATAGCTGCCTGTGGAATCCTCAAAATCAAACATCTCCGGATACTTTCTGCGTAGGTATACAGAGAGGCAGATGCGTTCGAAATTGACATGGAACGCCTTTTTGATGACAGTCTTGTCTGTGAGTGCGTTCAGAACATCGTCCGGCAATGTTTCACCGTTGGCAATGTCACAGGTTGCTACCGGACCATTGTCCACAGCGTAAGAGACCAGCAGCAAGTCGAAACACTCCGACTCTGCATAACGGTATACACCGCAGTCCTTGATATTCTCGTCAGATGCCGTTTCAATATCTATGGTGATCTGTTTCATTTTTTTATGCTCCTTCCCTGGCGGAAACCCTTCTTGGTTTCCCGATCCACACAAATGTTTTTCTTGAGATGTACACGAACTGTATCATCGACCTCTATCCGATCGACCGTATCTTCCAGAAAGCCGAGTACGTTCTCGTTTCGGTTTTCCATAACATATTCTGTAAATCTGTCACAGATCCGGTCAATGTCCTCCGCTGTAAACACCTTTTTGGCAGCCTCATAGTCGCTGATCCGACGGTCGATCTTTGCTATCCGCTTATCCAGTCTTTTGATCTTGTCGATGATGGATTTTGTACCATCTCCGTTCTCAGCGATATCCATCAGATTGCTGCACCGTTTTTCTGCATTTTCCTTATCACTCCGCAGTACCTCTATCTGCAGGTCGATCACACGCTCCTGTATCTTGCCGTATGCGTTGAGCTTATCGACAAGTTCCTCATAATTCTCAGGAGAGAAGATACATGCCCGGAGTCCGTTGATGACCATATCGTCCAGATACTTTTCGTTTACGGTCTTTACCGCAGGGCAGCTGCAGCTGAACCGGTACTGTTTGACAGGGGCATTGTTTTTGCTGGTCCTGCTATACTGTACGTGACCGCTGAGCTTTTTGCCACATTTTCCGCAGAAGACCTTTCCGTTAAACGGATAATAATTCTTACCGTTGTAGTTGCGGATCCGGTTCTTGTTGTCATGGAGCCGCTCCTGCACCTTGTCAAACAACTCTTCGCTTACGATCGGCTCTATTGCACCGTGCACCTGATAGTAGTCCTCTTTTTGCTGATGGCTGTTCCGCATCCCACGGAAGTCTTTGGCTGCCCGTTTGTTCCAGAAGTATGTGCCGCAGTACTTTTCATTCTCCAAAATCGTTTTAATGGAGGTGCTTTTGAATTTACCGCCCTTTACAGTTGTGAAACCGTTGTCATCGAGCCATTGAGCGATCTGCTTGTAACTCATGCCAGCCGCATACATCTCAAATATCTTTCGGACTGCCGGTGCCTTGGCTTCATCAATATAGAGCTTCTTATCCGAACCAACTGTATACCCGTATGGCGGAAGTCCGCCATTATGAAGCATTTGTTCTGCGTTGACCCGAAGCCCCTTCATTGTTTCCTTGCTCAATCTTCGGGAGTATTTTTCAGCAGAGGCGGCTTCATCAAGGATCTCTGACATACAATCCTCATCCATAGAATTCAGCCCGTCTGTGGTAATAACAGCGATTCCTTTGCATTTCAGGGTATAGATATCATTCAGCTGATTGCGGACGTTTCTGTGAAGGCGGTCAAGGTGATGGAGCAGCACGCAGGTCACTTCCGGATGCTTCTCCAGATATTCCATCATTTGCTGATAGCCCGTTCTGTTTTGCACAGAAGTACCGCTCTTCGCCAGATCATGAAAGGCTTCCACAATTTTTAAGTGGTTTTTCTTTGCATAATCTTTGATTGCCTGTTCCTGCGCACACATGCTGTTGTTGTCCACCTGATTCAGAGAACTGATCCGGCGGTACGTCACAGCGAGCCGGGAATATGCAGATCGATCCATCGTCATAACAATCTCATTCCTTTCTCAAAAAAACATCTTATCTATATTAAGCTGAAGGTGCTTTACCACACCCTTCAGACAAAATATGCTTCATCCATTTCTTCCGGTTTTTCTGCTGTTTCTACGTAAATTCTGTAGAGCAGCTTTATTACGCTTTCAGGCAGTTCTGCCCCTGATTTATCTGATACGGTTTCCATGCCGGTATAGACATGGCAGCCGTTTTTGTAATTTGTATGTTTTAGGAAATTTCTATCAAATTCGAATTCCTTTGCCTTCATGCTTCATCTAACCCTTCATAATGTGTTAAAACAAATTCCAGTGTCATACAATCGTCATCTCCCGTTCCCTCGTCCGGCAGGATGATCTCGTAACAATTTACCAGCGTCCCGTTAAACCGCTTCCGATTTTTCAGGGCATTTTTCTTACGCCGAAGCAGATAGCCGGCTGCATCCAGTTCCTTTACTACCAGATCAGTGTTGGAAGCCCCGTATTCTGACAAGATTCGCAGACACAGCTCATCTATGAATGCGACTGTATGATCGGCTTCATTCTTCTTGATGCCCTCCTGGTACGGGTGCATTGCAGCATAGGTCACCAGGTGCTGATAGTACTTGTCGGCGACATTCGTTTTCTCACGGATCGATCCATGGTTCTCTGTCAGAATGGCTGTGATCCCTTCCACGTCCATCGCTACGCCATGATCAGAAAGGACCATTGCTGCCAGAAAGAGCAGTGCATATTCATTGATCAGCCGTTCGGTAAGATCAAAATGTTCTGTTTCTGGAATGGCATCCCTCATGGCGGTTCTGCATTCCTCGTACTTTGCCTGAATGGTTTCCGGTTCCGCTTTCAGTAAGTATTCAGACAGTGTTTTTCCCAGAATGCCGTACTGTTTTCCGCAAAAGTCATGGATTTTTTCGCTGTGCTCCCGGCTGTCAGTAAATGCCAGTTCAAAGCTGAGCAGACGTGCATCCAAGCCCTTGTTGTGCATGTGTGCATCGATCAGAAGCCGGCACTCCGAAGACGTGATCATGATCAGCTTCCAGGTATCCGATTCCCGCAGGTCAGCATTGGTATTACAGCGGCTTTTATCTTGTTCCAGCGTCACTGTATAAAACAGATTTTCCATGTTCACACCTGACGATACAGTCGCTTCATCAAAAATCTGCGGTATCCCGAACTTTTGAGCAAAATTTCTGACGATGGCATTTAACGTACCAAAAAAGGGAACATAGATTTTCTTGTCGTTCGGGTTCGTGAACACCGAAGCCATCAGTGCTTGTGCAGTGCTCTTTCCAGTTGTTGTCCTGCCGTAAAAGGAAATAATAAATGACTGTAATGCCATACCGCACTGTATACTGAGATACGCCAGAAAAAGGGAAGCACAGCTGCAGCAAAGAGCAAACATGACAGCAGTGTTGGTGAGCAGCCGATTCAATCCTTCTGTATACACCTCCATGGGAACAGCTTTTGAATACTGCAAGATCTTCGCTCCTTCTTCATATGCCATGAATTGCAGTTTTTTCTCTTTCATCATAAATCCCATACCGCAGTACTGTTCCTCGATTTCCAGCTTTGTGATACAGCGGAACAGGTATCGGCTGAAAGCATCTGCATGATCAAAGTTGAAAATGAGACCGTATTTGGAGATTTTCGTGACTTCCTTGGGATACAGCAGGTCATAATCCACATCGACAAGACTGCCGTTGACGCTGAAGCGTACATGGTACTCGTTGTATTTATCTCGGTAAGTGGAGTCCACCAGAAACCAGTTGGACAGCCAGACCAAACCGGTAAAGCGGGTGGAGTGGACTGCAAGCAAAAGGAACTTGTTCGGTACCGGAATGACAGGGTAGCAGTTTTCTTTGTATTGCAGCTGCTGCAGCTGATCAGATGAAAGCGGCTTCATGTCGAACGTTTCAATGCTGTTCAGGATCTGTTTCCACTCTTCCGCTGACATCTCTTTCCGTGTCCCGGCGGTACGTGATAGTTTTCGTACACCCATAAAATTTTCTCCTTTCCATTTTCTTACAAAAACTGCCGCAGCCACGGCGTGGAGCTGCGGCAGCAATGAATCATTTAAAAAAGTCCGTTAGGTTAGAGGGTGATAATCGCAGCGATGTTGCCGTCTTGATCTTCTTGTAGTTGCTCCAGCCGTCCGCAACGGGTAGAGGCATTTTCTGGGAACTCTACGTCTGGAATCAGATTGATGATCTGATTGACAAGACTGGTATTGTATATTACCGCACCTTTCCCCACTGAAAGTGCACCCAGTGTATCATCTGCAACAGAAATGATAGCAATTTTACTTTCGGCTAAAAGAATTTTAATATCGGATGGTTCTCCCAGAGCCGTATATAAATCACGGTTCAGCTTTAGACGCTTGGTTCCATTTGTGCAGATTACTGACATGCAGCCGGTTCTCTGTTTCTCTGACGTAGCTTCCCGAAAACCAGAGAGGTCAATATAGGATTCAGATGATGATTCAACCTTTTTGAAGTCAATGTACTTTGCCATAAAAATTTTTCCTTTTTGAAAATGTAATTTTTTGATGAATTCCGATGAACTTTGTTGTAAGATGCCACCCCCTTTCTGCTATAACAATTATCGCATTCTACGCTGCCATTGCCTAGCCCAAATTTTCGTGGAAATTTTGCCGAATAAATGGCGGCTCCACCACCTCCTTTGCTACACACTATTATCTCATTCTACGCCGCCATTGCCTATCCCGAATTTTCGTGGAAATTTTGCCGAACAAATGGCGGCTCCATCACCTCCTTTACTATAACAATTATCGCATTCTGCACCACCATTGTCTAATGCGAGTTTTTGCGAATTTCTTACCGAACGAATGGTATGTCTCCTAACGCTGATTTATCAAAGTGGCTTAATACCCGTGCAGCAGCATAAACAGCACACAGACTTTTGTCCTTATGGAGTTCAGCAACTTTTGCATCGTAATCTGCCTTATCTGTGCATTCAACCAGAATGATCTTTTTCACAAACAGATAGGTACGGTACACCAGTAAAACTTCGTCCGTTTTCAAATGATCGAAGATATTTTCTGTTGACTTAGCACATTTTTTAAGTGTCTTTGCATGATCAAGCCACTGATTTATAAGGACAATCACATCATTCTTCATTGCAAAAGGAATCCCCTTAACACTTTTGTATTTCACCAAGTCGAAACAAAGACGCAGCTTTTCTCTTACCGTCTTTTCACAGCATCTGCACTGAAGATCACCTGATAGATCCGTTATGTCCACGGATATTGCATTGATCGATCTAAAGTAATGAGATTTGATTTCCTTTTTTGCCTCCTTAAAATCGCCATCTTCCAATTTTTTCATTAACACGCTGCAGCGTTTTTCTCTTCGCCTCCTGTTCTCAAAAGTGTCTTCCCGATTTGATAAATTGTAGTTTTTTTTGAGATCGATAAACATTTCCTTAAGTACTGGCAGTTCAACCTCCGGATCAAACTCGTTCTTTTCTGCATTTGTCATTTGACAATAGACCTCATTGTGTAATATGGAAAATTTTTCTTTAATCGCCTGCTTTTTCTCCATGATAGGAACCTCCTTATTTCTGCATTGATATAAGGAATTGTTCCGATCAGCACTTCTCAAGGAGTTTCCACAGTTTATTCACGGATAATATAAAAAAGCAAAGAAGCCATCAGTTTTTCATAGCAAAAAAAATCCCAGCCACAAAATGAAATTGTGACTGGGATTTTTATGTTCGTTTGGACTTGTTTTATGATCAGTACTCTTCCGCCAACAACATGGTGCAGTGCTCCCCATCATCGATGATGTA
>ERZ773195.869-NODE-869-length-24713-cov-13.346581_pt1 | contig 24713 bp, 31 predicted proteins | sample MGYA00580530_ERZ773195 | MGnify/ENA primary metagenome ERZ773195 (study PRJEB29015, sample SAMEA2737751) | human gut metagenome | biome: human gut; feature: human-associated habitat; material: faeces | place: China | collected 2012 ...
ATTGACCGTTACCGGCTTAGTATCATATTTCTGCTTATTTCGCCTATATTCCATAGAATCATTGCGGAGATAATGATACTCAATCACCGGAACAACCATTTCCTGTAAACTGATACCACCATGCACAAAATTCATACCGCCGCCATTCATTTTGATACGAATACTTTCTCTCGGTGCAAATCCATCGAATTCCGTATTTCCGCCCAAGAATTTTACAGGCATCAAGTAATCTGGTTGCACACCCTTCTGCATAATTGCATATCTTCTGCCATACTCCACACATCGCTTGATACTTTCTTTTTTTGTAATGTCAGAGTTTGTTACATCCACATCAAAAAATCCTCTTTTATCTACTTTGTCCTCTTCCTTCAAAGGACTGTATGTATAAAGAAATCCATGGTCTGCCGTAATTAAAATATTCGTTCCACCAAATTCATTTACAATGATACGCACGAGGTTCTTCAATTCTGAAATCGCCTTGTCACACGCAGCAAAAACAGCAGTATCCGAAGTGTGGCTGGCTTCATCTATGGTATCGTGGTAAATATAGACCACATCCATACCTTTTACTAAAGCACTTCTTTCCGCTCGTTTCATAGCAATGATGTCATTATACTTTAAAGCCACGCTTGCCGAATCTTCTGTTTTCAGAACCTTATCCCTATAAGTACTTGCCGTAGACTGTCCATCTGCCAAAACCGTCAAAATATCGTTCCGAACCTCTACTGTCAGTTCTTTGTGCGGCAACAAAGCTGCCATACCAAACTTTGTAGTAGAAGGGAAGATACTCTGCATACTACTGATAGAAACCTTACTTTGCGTTTCTCGCTGAAGCTGATCTGCCATCGTAGCTGCCACTTCATAACGCATGGCATCTGAGATAATTACAAATACTTTCGTATCTGAGGTTTGGATACGGGAACGGTAAAAATCCTCCTGTTGCGGTACTTCCAGAACTTTACCGTAAGTTGCCAGTTCATCCGCACATACATCCGACCAGTTGTTGCCCAACTCACCTAAGAACCAGTGAGTATAAAGTCCTTCCACCTTATCGACAACATGCTTGAACAAATCATCCAGCAGAATATTGGAAGTCTCCAAGCTCTTTTGAAAACTAAGATGGAACAAACGGTAATAAGTGTCCATCTGATAGTAGCTCTCAGTATATTCTTTCCAGATACTTTTCGCTTCTGCGGTATGGAATCCGGCTGAATGTTCCTTAAAGAAACTTTGCATATTCGCCACTTGTAAGATACCGTCATAAAAATTTTCAAATGGCTCATACCATACACAAGTTCTCCGTTTTTCAACAGTATACGTAATGGTATCCACATCAATGATATGGTCACTGATTTCTGTCATTAGCTTTGTCAGAATCACTTCATTAATACACGGAAAGCACTCTGTACCTACCAAATCCTCTACCGTCAGCTTTTCAAAGCGCTGATGCAGACGGGCTTCATCCTCAACATAACGTGCCACATCATATAATTGCGGAATGTTGTCACTATGAAGCCATTCAGAAATAAAATCATAGCAATATGCCTGATGTGGCATGGAAATAAAGCCGTCCAGTCCGGCAAGATATTCCTGCCGCATGGTACGGGTAGCGGCGGTCAACAGCAAATGAATCGCCAGCCGTCCGAGGTCTGGTTCTTCCTCTGCAAATCCGCAAACCTGGCGAACCATTGCCCAAAATGCTGCGTCTGCATGATATTTTACAAAATCCTGATAAACCGTATTATTATTCAAATCCAGTCCCGCCTGGAACACACTACGGAGAATCATATTAGGCTGTGCATCTTTCAATCCACAGATTGCCGCCATGACAGCCATGTGTAACTGTGCCGGTGTTTCCGGAACTTTATTCTGTGTACTAACTTTCAAACGACGGTCTTTCGCATTAAAATAAGCACGATAATTCTTGACCTGTTTCCGCATGGCCGGATTCGATGCAAGCCCCATCTCATCCATCCAAATAGAAATCAGGTCTGCCCGGAACTCCTCACTGTAAAGCTCCACATCCAGAAGCCAGTTATCATCCGGGCGATTATAAACACACGGACTGTAAACCAGATAATTTGTGGTCAAATCATCTACTGAAAGCAGTTTTTTTACAGAAAACGCATTATTTCCTGTCAGCGCAATCACCTTTGCATTTTCCAAAACCACTTCATCCAGTTTATCCTCAAATTCCTTATCTTCATCGTACCAGAAAATGATACGACGCTGATAAAACTCATCCAGAGGTGCAGCAAATCTGCGATTTAAATCTTGTATTATTTTATCTGTATCCATGCTGTCCTCCTACCTTATAATTTTCCAATTTGCTTTTCGTTTTGTTCCGCCCTGTACCAATCTACCTTTTTCCTGTAAAGAAGCGAACATTCGAGAAACCGTTCTTTTCGATATACCCATTTTTTCCGCATAATATGCCTGTGTTGCAGACGGATTCTTCTCTATAATCTGCAACAATTTTTCTATCTGCGTCTGTTCCTTATTAAGCGGCACTTCAGCGCCGTTAGTGCCATCATCGGCGCCACATTTAACGCCATTAGCGCCATTTTTAGTGCCATTGGCGTTAATTATGGCGTTATTGGTATCAACCTGACCTCGATAAATATTGATACGCAAATCAACTTCGCCACCAATAAACTCCGGTTCCCGCAGTCCAGCAGCTTTTACTTTATCAATAATTCTCGGAATACCGCTTCCCCAATGCTCAATCAGGTTCATATATGCAAACGCATGGGCGACGGCTTCATTTCTGATTTTGGAATAGCCTTCTTTCATACGCTCCATCGTTTGCCCCATTGGCAGCTTTCCTGGAGAAGTGATTTCCAATCGGTTGTCATATACCGCAACCTGTATCGTACCATGATCCAGATAACGATATTTGATGGTATTGAATCAAAAATATTATGTCTCACTTTATTCTCTCCTTTACAGGCACTTTCTCGGCATATTCCTGTTCCAGTTCCTCCGCCAGATATGCATCGCTCATGCAGTGCATATCGGAAACACCATCACGGATCAGCTGATAAACCAGTGAATGATAAAAGAAATCCAAAGCCGCATCCAGTGAAAGTCCCTGCTGTTTAGCAAAGCATTCAATAACACGGCTATATTTTTTCTGAAGCAAAATCGGATTCGCTGTCATAGTATTTCACTCCCTTCAAAACGCAGCAGAGACAGTGCTTTCTCTGTGCGGAAACATATTTGCAGGTTCGGCTTTTCATAACGCAGGCGGCTGATAGCTTCCGTTTTATCAATCAGTCCGTCAAAGAACAGCTCCACCGTATTGAACACCTTATCATTGGCAACACCGCCTACAACAAGGTCATAATCCGTCAAATCTTTTCCACTGCGGCGGTTCAGAATAAAATCCAGCCATTCTTCGGAATAAGAATCGAATTTCAGCGTTTTTAGTTCAGCTTCCCGGCTTTCATCGTATTCATACCTGGAGATAATACCGTCTTTCCCACGGTGTTTGAACTTGCCGCACCACTTCGCTGCCTGTTCATACAACGGTGCGACATAAAAGCCACGCCCGAAGTCTACGTTAGGGCGGGAATGAACCAAATCCGGCTTAGCAATCCCTAAGAAAGAACCATGATAGAGAATCATACTTCCACGCCCCTTTCTTTCATCACATCAAGAAGATCATTAACGATATATTCCCGGCTCTGGGTATGCAGCACTTCATATTCCGGCACGATATAACCGTTCAGAATGTTGTTTTTTTCAGTAAATGCCTGATACACACGCTCTGCATCCACACCCAGCTTTGCCGCTACATTTTCAATGCAAAACACGGCAAACTCCAACTCTCTGGAATTTTTGATTTTTTCATCCGTCATCACATGTCAACCTTTCCTATATTTTTAATAATTCATAGACTTTTTTAAAAATTCAACCTTTGTTCTATTTCCTTATCTGCACAATAAAATCAAAATAATCTTTTCCAATTTTAGTTTCGACATCTGGATAACCTGATCTAGCAACTATCCGATGATTTTATGGGCTTTCCTTATATTGTATTTAATTTAAAATTATTTATTGTTATTTACAGTTTTTGCTAACGCGGTCAAATTGCGGTCAAACTTCTAATTCATTTAATTTCTTCATGTACTCTGCATTCTCTTTATACCCTTTGATTTCATTTGCACCAAGTTGTAATGCTCTGCGAATATACTCTTCATCATTTTCATCAGACGCATGTTTACACCTTCTAGTATGAACATGAAAAATATAATTACTATACATATTACCGTCCTCTTCTATATCTTTGAGATTGCAGTAATGGTTATATGAAAATCTTTAATGTCTTTGGAAAATGTGATGTAAACCAGAATTATCACAAACCCTAGCATAACAAGTTTCAAAACAAAATCAAGCTTTTGCTCGTCCATGATCCACCTCCTTTCCGCAAGTGTAAAACAGTTTGGAGATTTTTCGTGGAGAACCCACAAGATGTCTTTCTTCTCAAGAATGTTTTGACTCACTTTCTCCTGATTACTCAGGAATGTGAAATTAATATGTGACATGACAGAACTACACACGAGGTCGTGGTGTGCTCACGACCATATTCTGTCATGTCTATTTTAATACTTGTTGGAAATTAATGGTAGTCGTAACATACGTTTACCACTTCGCTCCACAATTTTTACACTAGAGCATTTTAATTCTACTCTGTTTCATGAAATTCATATGTATATGGTAAATCAATTTTCCCATATTCATTAATATGTTCAATTTGTTCATCAAGAATTTCTGATTTACTGAAATCATAATATAAATATGCTTTAGCCATTGCTGTAATTTCTATATCAAAGCACTGACATTCGAGCAATACATGAAATACGTCACCTTCGGAGACGGTTATATTATATTCGTATTTTAATTCACCAGCTACACAGTGGGTTCTATGCTTATATTCGGTACACATAACAACAAATATCTTATCTACAAGAGAGAGTTCTTCAAAATTTATATTGTTTAACTTGTCTTCCAAATATAGATAATCTTTTGCAATTATATCATTTAAAAAATTATGCGTTACCAAATAAGCTATGCTTTGATATGAAATACGTTTCACAGTTGCATCTCCTATTCTTCCGTCTTTGTATATTCTTTTCCAAATAATCCATCGTCTACAACATAAAGTAAAATAGTCCAGTTGCCATCAGAATCGACTTGGTAAATATAGTTGCCTTTAAAACAAAAAATACATAGTATTTAATCAGTCAACATCTGTGTAGCTCTCATCTCAGGCTATCGACCTCTTCTCCTATCTACACGGATAAGAGCGATAGTGTTCGCACACGTATTCGATTCTGCCGAATCTCTTACGTTTATATGCACGAACATGAACCAACTTTAAAAAATCGTAGTTATGCACTCAAATCACCTCCTCAAAGACGAGAAGATGTTGGCTGATTAAATACTATGTATAATGTTTTATCTCTTATTTACTAGGCTTTTAGCTTTTTCTGTGGCAAAATCAATTTCAATAATATGAATAAGAACATCTATAAAAGATTTTAAATCTTCTATATCATATTCTGGATTTTTACGAAAATAATGTGTTTCATCATTTCCAACCCAAATTGACGCTTTTGCAATATCTTTAATTGCTCCTTCAAGTTTATTGGTACAATTATTAAGATCCATTTTAATAATGGTTTCTTTGTCTTGATGTTTTAGTTTTATTAAATAATCTTTGATTAAATATTCTAAAGCCTTTCTATATCCTATTCCAGCAAGACCGTATATTTCTACATTGGTTTCAGCAACTGATGCCTGATTGTATAACGAAACAAATGTTGGAGATAACTTATTTATGTTGTCAGAAAATGAAATCTCTTTTGCGACTTTTGGGAAAACACTATCCAATTGTAAATTTGATACCCCTCTATTACTGATATATCTTGCCGTATATATTGAGTGGCAACTTGTACAATATAATGCAGTATATGCATAAATTGTATGTGGTAAATCAGCATGAGGAATTGCAAATCCTTCTAAAAATGTTGGGCTTGTCGCAATTCCACAACACGGACACTTTCCTACTTCTTCTACTTCAATATCCATTAAATCAGAAGGTTCATTTTTAGTTGCTTTCTTACTATAATGAACTTTATATATTTGCTTCATTGGCATCACATCCATCTATTAGTATATGGAATATTTTACCATTAATTATTTGATAAGGATAGTCGAAACATATGTTTACCACATGTAACCGCAGTTTCCACACTTGAAAGTCTTGTTAATCTTCTTGCTAAAGATACCGAAGAACCCAACAGATGCCACTCTTTCACCCCCTGAGATATGACGAACATTTAAACTGCCACAAGTAGGACATTTAGGTATATTTTGCCCACCGTTACGAAAAGCAGTTTTAACATCTGCACCTTGACGTATTGCATCACCGATAGCCATATCTCGTTCATATTCGGCAGATTTTTGTGCTTTGATTCTATCTCGATTATTAAAAAGATATTCATCAAATTCTGGCGAAGATTTTATACACTCTTCTATGAATTGGTCTTCTAGTTTACTATCAATTAAAATATCTATATCTTTCATTAAATATTGATTTGGAACTTGATACGTTGTAGAGCCACATATATCACATATTTTTGCTCTTTGAACCACTCTTCCACATTTTTTACAATACATTAACACGATTGCACACCTCCAATTTATGAAAATTGTATCATATATAATAAAATTCAACAAGTCCTCAAACAGCTTGCTTGCAATAAAATAGTATGATATTCAAAACATTTGACAGTGATAAAGATACATTTTCATCTAAATTTGGAATATTCGGAAAATCATTTGAAGATATTGGAAATAGATTTAAAAAAGTTTCTGATGAATTAATTGCAACTAATGATTATACAATATCTAATATTGCGAATGCGTGGAAAAATTCTTCTATTAAGAAAGACCTAAGTGATAAATTTATTATTACTAAATCTGATATAGAAGATAAATTAAAAGATCTTTCTGTTTATGAAAAAAATCCGCAAGGTATTTTAGATAATCTATTGGAACAAAAAGAATTAGTTGATTCTAATCAGTCTAGTTGGCAAAAATACTTTGAAGGATTATCAGAAGGTGAAAAATGGCAAACAAAATTCGTTCAAGAAAATGACTTGACTAAAGTATCTCTTGATGATGTAAAAAATACTCAGAATGCAGCAAAACAGTCTGCTATTGCTTATAATAATGGATTAGAACAAATGACCATTGGTGCTAAAGCTGCTAATATTGCCTTAGAAGGATTGAAGATGGCGGCAAATATGATTGCTGGTATGCTTATCGCAGAAGGCATTCAATTAGCTGTTACAGCTATTGATAATTATATCCATCGTGTAGAAAAAGCAAATGACGCAATGGATGAAGCTGTAAGTGAGTATGATTCTGCTAAAACAGCATTAAAAGATACAACTTCTCAATTAGAAGAACAAAATAAACGTATTGATGAACTTAATAAGAAAGATAAACTTACCTATGTTGAGCAAGAAGAATTCTCTCTTTGTAGCAAAGCCAGATTTAGACTTCCATTGACGTTTGCCATCTATAGAAGCAACTTCAAACCGATATTCATATACTACTTTACCACTGTTACGAGTTCTTGCTTTAATTAATACATCACCCATAGTCATACTCCTTTCAAGAACAGACGTTCCTCTTATTAGGAGTATAACATACCTCGTCCACATTTTAAATTTACGTGGACGAGATGTGGACATTTCAACATTATTTTCGTCCACATGCACTTTTATAAAAAATAAGAGAGTCTTCGGATTTCTCCAAAGACTCTCCAAAAAGCCTATAAAATCAAGCTTTCTATTTAGAACTTACCAGCCTTTGCAGCTTCCTCAACGGATACTGCAACCCTTTATTTTGTATGTTTTCCGAGTTATTTGTGTGCTACTTGTATGCTATGTACTAACATTATGCACCATGTTTTACCTTTTATAAACAAGATACATATCGTTCGAAGCGGTCACACCAAATTTCCCTTGGCTTCATCCGAATTTCGGACAAAGTAATCTTTCCTTAAAATAAAGAGTTTCTTATTTTGTTGTCATTAAATCCCTTTCTTGCTGTTCCATCTGTTCTTTGCGAAAGGGGCTGTGAGTTTGTAATCATCAGCAAAATTGCCCCTGCTACTTTCATTCGCCATTGATGGCGAGTAAAAATAATCCTCATTTTCAGTAGCAAATTCATTATCAACAATATTTGCTTTCACCCATCTGGAATAATGACTTTTATCCATTTCCAAGAATGCATACAACTTTCTTGCGGTGGTCATAGGCTTGTTGTAACTGCCAGTCTTGCGGATTGATGGAAGAACCTCTCCTGCTACCCAATCTGTAAAACGTTCTGCCGATTCTTTCCTGCTTTGGAAAATTACCTTATAAAGATTTGGTTCGTTGATATAAAGTAACTTCTGCTCTCCACCGGATATAAGGGTAGGAATAGTACGCACACCCTTTTCGGATAACCTGTTTTTTACATTGCCCACATTGGCTATTCCTAATGCCTTGCATACATCCCGCTAAACAAAACGTCTTTGTTTCCGCTCTTTGTGTGAATGTTCCATTTTAGAACCCCTTTGCAATGAGTTTGTACTGCTTTATGAGATATTGCATAACCTAACGCTTTTGCAACATCACTTCCGGCAAAATACATCTTTCGGCTTGTCACTCCGAAGAATTACTGCGTATAAGCCACTCTCGGTAATGAAGTTCGTCTCTCCTTGACGCCCTAGATTTAATCTAGTCAGTTCGTCTTCATCAATGACGAATGCCCAATAATCAAAGTTTTCCTTAACGAATTATCCTTTCTTCATTATTATATATGCGTTTGTTTAAATATAATGTATCAAAATAAAATAAATGTCTTTTTATTTTTTGAGACAAATTTGAGCGACTTAGTAGCCAGTTTGTGTTTATTCTGTCAGACCCCCTCCCCAAACAAAGAAATAAGCAGAACCACTTTTGATCCTGCTTATTCTTTCTCTATTCTTCTTTCATTTCTCTCTTATATTTATAATAGGTATTCCTTGCAAGTCCTATCATCTGCATACATTCAACATCTGATAGTTGCCCTTCATAGTCTTTGCTATATTTTCTGATCTTTTTCTTTGCTTCGATAGATTTCTTCGTAATCAGCTTAACTCCTTGCTTCTGCCCGATCTGTTTGCCATTAAGCCGTGCCGTGGCTATTCCTTCCTTAGTTCTCTGGTGCAGATCATCCACTTCTTTCTGCGCCTGCTCAAACGCGAGTTTGATCTGTTCCTTTGCTAATGCCATCAAATATTTGTTAATTCCTTCAAGAATATAATCGACGTTTGTCCCTGTCATTGCTACGTTATTCTGTAACGCCTTCTTATATGTAGCTGTATTAATATGGGGTTCTTTAAGAAACACAAGTTCAATCCCCTTATTATACAATTCCTCGTATAATAAGAATCCTTCGTCTGCATCTCTGCTCATTCGAGACACTGAATCAAATATGATGGTATCTCCTTCCTTTATCTTCTTATATAGTTTATTCCACTCAGGACGATTCAACGTAGTTCCACTATAAGCTTCCGTTACAATAACCGCCGTATTATATTCGGTCTTAATATTTCTAATTTGTCTCTCAATACTCTGCTGCTTTGTACTGATTCTACAATACCCATATATACACATAATACGCCTTCCTTTAGTATCAATTTTATCGTTCGTTAGATTTAATACTGTTATTATATGTCCTATTATTGTTGTTGTCAACAAGTTTTAATACTATTCCTGTGAACGTTTCTTTTGATACTAAAATATACACTCCAAAACATTTTGCCCTGATTGCAATACTTACATAGATATGATAAAATACAAACTATGGAACAATTGTGTTGCAGGGTGGCTGACCTCTATTTTATTTTACATAGGATGGGGGTGGTGCTGATGAACAAGAAATTTGATTTCAAAGATCTTATGGCTTTTGGTATGTTCATTCTTGCATTGCTGACATTCGTATTTACGTTTATCAGATAATGATCTAAGCATAGAAAAACCACCCCAAAACTTTGACCGAGTAACTAGGGTGGATTTTTCTAACCATTGTTTATGAGGACAACCACTTGTGGGCAATTGTTCCTCTTTTATTTTACTATAACACGTTCCATATGGAATTTCAAGCATCAATATAATTTGGTTTATATATGATGCATTTCCACCAGCTCTTTTTCTATAATCATTTGTTGTATGTTGCTGTAGAGATTTCTACTGTATATGTTGTATAATCATCAATCATACTATACACGTCCTCTACTTCTTTATCCTTTGGCTTTACATCATATATATCTTCATCTCTTGCATAAATAAGATTTCCACTCTCATCGTAATACTTTATAAGGATGTTATATGATACTTTCTTGTCACTATTGTTTTTTACTGTTACAAATATTTTGTCTGAATACTCATCGCCAACCCTATTTGATTCAATATCCGTTTTATCTATTACTGATTCATTACCTGTGTATGCAAATGACTGGAAAAAATCATACTTTATTTCATATGAGCAATAATCATCCGGACACCGAAAACTCAATAAGCCCTCTCTACCATTTTCAAGCCAAAACAGATACGAATATCCTGTATCTATAGGTTTATCATTACTATCGTAAAAATAACAGTCGGCTGTTACGCTAGTCGGAAACTTGTAATTGCTTTTTAAGAAAACAAAAATATATCCATTCTTCTCATATATTGTTTTCTTTATATTCTTTTCCGCTTTTTTCTCGTCAAAAGAATTTTTAACTGTAACTTTGCATTTTAAGGTTTTTTCTTGTACTTTAGCATAAATATATGTTTCTCCTGCATTCTGCCCGCGTACATTTCCGCTCTTATCTACAGTAGCAACAAATTTATTGTCTGTACCCCATTTTACTTTCTTTTTAGTCCCCATTACCTTTAACTTTGTTCTTGCTCCAGTTTTCAAAATAATTTTGTTCTTATTTAACTTAATCGTTGCCGCCTGTACCGTTTCCTGCGTTCCGACAACATTTTGAACAGAAACGCTTGTTGCCAGCATTGAAAAAGATAATGCCGCAACCATAAAAATTTTCTTAATCCCTTTCATATGTATCCCCTTTCCGATGAATAATGCACCCTTGTCTATGATTTTTATATATTGTATCACAAACAAGGGCAAACGTCATTATTTTATACCGGATACGGCGACTTTCCGGTGCGATTAAAGTATTCCTGTGCGCTTTGTCGTGTGCTATCAAAGATAACTTTTCCGTCAAGTGAAATCTGAATCGGTCGATTATTTCCTCCACCCATTTTCACAAGTGGCTGAATAACTTCCTTTACAGCCTGTGCAACTCCGTAAGAAACAGACGATACAATCTGATCGTTATTCATAACTGCCGTATGACCGCCAAGCGTACCGACAAGTTCCGGTCCCGCTTCTCTCGCAACGAACATCTGTCCCATGTTTGGCAATCCACCGACTGCGTATTTCTTAATCGGTTTCCAACTTCCACCGGAAAATACGCCGCCATCAGCTTTCTTTGTACTCTTTCCTGTAAGTCTAGCCGTGAAGTCTAATACTGCATTTTTAATTCTATTCACAAAAGAGGTTATGAGTGCAGTGAATCCACCAAGTCTTTTGTTTGCAGGCTTTATATTATCAGTTACCCTCGTCAGAGTGCCTGTAAAGTGATCTAATGTCTTATCACTTCTTTTAATCTTGTCCTTATTTGCAATAAGCTCCGCGGTGTAATTGCTTACCCTCTTGTATTTGTCAGGTATTTTATCTTTGTTTCCTGTTAAACTAGCCGTGTAATTTCCCAGTGTTTTATCACTTGACTTTATCTTGTCCTTATTTTTGGATATATTTGCAAGATAATTGCTTAAAGATTTATTCTTGGTTGGAATAACATCTTTGTTTTTCGATAAATTTGCTGTAAAATTCTTTAAAGATTTATCTCCCAGCTTAATCCCGTCTTTATTGCTGGATAAGTTAGCTGTATAGTTCTTTAAGGATTTATTTTTAGCCGCTATATTATCTTTATTCTTTTCTAAATCAGCGGTAAAACCTTTTAATTTTTTATTTTTTTCGGACAGTTTGTCCGATGCGGATGTAATTTCCGCCGTAACAGAAACCTTTCCCTTTCCATAATTTTTTTCACGATTTGCAACAATCTTTGAATAGTTATCCCGCATTTCTTTTGTTCCAGAATATGCATTTTTTTTCACCTTTCCTTTTCCTAATTGGCTCAAAGGTGTTTTGATCGTTGTCTTTTTTCCGTCTAATCCAGTAGTAGTTGTTGTTTTACCCAACATTGTGTCAATGTTAGTTTTAAGTTTCTTAATTCCTTTCTTCATAGAATCACTTTTTTCAACAAAAAACTTTCCAAGAGAAATTCCAACTGAAACCGTTACTCCTGCAAGCGCAAAATATGGATTTCCGCCCGACATATAAAATGCCGCCCCGCCAGCCGCCAATGCTTCAACAACAGAGGATGTGAAATCTGTCTTTTGTTCAGACAATTGAAAACCTATAGTTGCAATAAACGCTGCCAATCCAAGACCGTTGAGTTTGAAAGTCTTTCCACCTTTTCCGCCTTTTCCTCCGCTTGTAAACCCTAGTATGGAGCAAAGTGCAGACGATACTATAGGTGCAAGCTTACCGCCGGTAAACATAAGTATTGTAGCAAGGCTTTCCGGTGTTAGATTCTTTAAAAATGTTTTTAATCCGTTGAATACATCTTTCCAGCTTAAATCATCAAAGAATCCGCGGACAAACTTCCAAAATCCATCAACCCATCCGTTGATAGCTTCTGCGCACTGTTTCCACTTAAACTTCTTGAAAAACCGATTAAATCCGTGAGCCAAATTCTTTCCAAATGTTTCAAACTTAAATTTATCCGTAAATCCTTTTGATGCGAATATTGCAGTATTCAACGCTCCTGCAATCACATCAGCAGTTGCGGTAAATACACTATTTCCCTTTTTATCTTCTGAAAACAAACCGTTAAGGAACTCCGCAAGCCCTGTTCCAAAGCCGGATGCCTTAGCGTATATTTTATCCCACTCAATGCCTCCAACGGCTTTAACAAGGGCTTTTCTTATTTCAACTCCCAGTCCTTCAAGGTCTTTGATATTGGATTTGAATTTTTCAAACGCACTAGGAGTTTCAACCCATGTTCCGGTATCTCCACCACCGCCAGAACCATCACCGCTTCCACCACTTCCAGAACCGGAAGTGTTATCTTTGCTCTGCTTTGAAATAACCTTTAATTCATCAAATGCACGGGTCGCCTGTTGGATTTCCTTTTTTGCTTTCTTGGCATTATTTGCGAGACCGCCTGTATTTTTCCCTGCGCTTCCTGCGGCATCACTTAAATTGTCCATGGAATCATATGCACCATTTAGGCTGTCAGTAAGCCCGGATGCACCTTTTTTACTAACTTCAAATCTCCAACCAAATATTGATCCAAGGGCATTTAATACCATCTCGACAAACGAGTTTACTTTTTCTGCCACAATACCCAAAACCCTAAGAAACGGTTTAAATGCATTTATGGCAATATCTCCGACTGTTTTTCCTAAATCCTTAAAGCTTTCTGTTACCACAGTTAGAGTATTGTGCCAACTATCACTCGTCCTTAAAAAGTCTCCTTGTGCCGCTTTTGTTCGTTCAAGTGTATATTCATAGCGCACAACAGCTTTTTGTGCTTGATTCATTGATTTTACTTTTGCATCAATGCCTTTTTTCATCAGCCACTCATTTAAGGTCGCTTGCGTTAAGTCAACTCCATAGCGCCGCATAGGTGCCGTAGTTCCAGTAAACACCGATTGCAAACTTTTGGCAACATCTTCTTGGCTCACGTCATAGTATGAAGCAAGATCTCCGGTTAATTCTGTTAGTTTGATTGCCATCTTTGCCATTTTGCCTTGTGGTATATCCAATGCCGTTCCTAATGATTGAAATCTTCCAGCAAATTGTTTCACGGACAATTCAGACATTCCAAACTTTTTGATGGAAACTTTGCATAGATCATCAACAAGTCTTTCGTATTTTCCAAACGCCTGTCTTACAACATTGTCAGCTTCAGTAACGGCAGATGATATGTCAATCGCATCCTTTATTTTTTCAATCCCTCGGAATAGTAAGAAATACGTTGCATATACTTTTCCGATTGCAGACGCAAGGGAAAAAGACTTGATCCGTACACTGCCGACATTTTTACCCAATAAATTCATCCCACTTGATGCATTGCTAGTCGCACTCCGTGTCCGCCCCAATCCTGTGGAGAGATTTGCCAAAGCTTCCGTCATACGGATGATGTTTCCGCTGACATTTGGTGCACTTGAAAGAGTAACGAACAACTCTTTCAGATTCTTCGCAAGCAGAGGAATGTTATTTACTGCTCTTCCAGATGCCACACTACCCAGTTTCCCAATGGCGGCAACCATTTGTGAAAGATTGATCATATCAAAGCTAAACGAACCTATCTGATTCATCTGTCGAACAAAATTCTGCAACTGTGCAGAAATCGTAGGCAGATTCTTTGTAGCCTGTGTAGATGCTTTGCCTCCAAGCTTTGCTATTGATGAGATAACCCCCGTCATACTGGCTGTATCAAAATTTACAATTCCAAGTTCATTTATCTCTTTTGCAAAATTTCTCAAAGTAACCGTTAACTCCGGTAAATTTCGTGTTGCAGTCACCATTGTTTTGCTACCGAGCTTGCGAATTGCTGCAGCAACAGTCTCTATAGAAGATGCCGCAGAACTATCAACTCTGATCTCAGATAATCTTCCACCTAATTCCGTCATGCTGCTTTTAGCAGTTCTCATATTTTGTGATAAATTTGATATCGTAGTCGTTAATGACCGGAAGCTGCTATTTGCACTATTAGCACTGGCCACGATATTTCCAAAAGAAATGTTATTGAATCCACTCAATGCCGTTTTCAAAGAAGTGAGCCGATTTATTAAATTGTTAATAGCGACTATGGCATTATGAGCATCAGATGTGATCTGTATTTGTAAACTTTCTAACTCCATTGATTTACTACACCACCTTTTAGGGTTTGTGCTCTGTTCTCAATGGAATCTGGCATCTATATATAATGAAAAATGCCGTAATACCTCGGATTTTTCCTTGTACTACGGCATCTTGTGCTCTCTTTTAAATTATACAATGATTAATATGGCTATTGCAATTGCTTATGATGGAAAATCAACAATCTTCCCGTTATGAGAATGTTCAATTTCACGCCGCCGTAACTCAATCGGGATCATAAGAAGTGTAAACGCCTGTACACGGGATTCACCATCTTTATTTTTCTCTGACCATGTGATAAAATCATCAAATGTCTTAATATTTGGATACTGCTTTCCTATAAAAATTTGATATTCTAATAGGGTTTGCTTGGTTTCTTTCATAAGAAGTTCAAACACACTTGAAACAATCCCTGATTCGTTCTTCTTTGAATTTATGTAAATGCGACCATCTGGCGCACACAGGGCAAGTTCGTCTTTAATGCTCCTCTCGTCTAAATGATGCACCGGCTCAAAATCGAGCGGGTTTAACTTTTTAAAATTGATAACAACGATTTTACCATTACACAATGTTTTTCTACGATCTAACATACTGCACCTCCAATCAGTGATAAAATATCAAGAACATATACCGTTAACATAATACCAAATCCAACTTTTGCCGCCTTACTCCTGCGATTTTTCCAAAAATCAATCACAATAATGAGCAGCAGTACATTCATAATAATCAATGGAATAATAAATCCAACCTTTAACATATATAATCACTCTCCAATCATTAAATATTTACAACAAACGAATGGCATGCGCCATGATATTTGCGTGGGCAACGTACTTCATAATTCTTAATAATCTCACCAGCCCCATGAATTTCTCCCCATTTACGCCCACATACAGGACAACGGATATCTTTTCCTACAATCATTGCCTGTGGTAATTTCTTATTCATACCTCATCATTCCTTTCTTCATAACCCGATACCGGCAATCTGTGTATCTGATCCAGCTATAGCTTCTGCCACATCATAATCAAAGCATTGTTGTTAATTCTGTGTAATGTCCATCTCATTCAATTTGGGCAGTAAATCCTTACTGGACAATTTCTTTTCTCCTAAAATTGGAAGCTCGGCAGCAGTAAGCGCATGTCCGTGTTCTTCATGCGGAACCGCTTCTTCGATAGAAATTGCATCCTTATACGATAACCAGTTCTTCATAAGGAAGATCCCGGAAGGTGGAGAAATCTTTCCTCCTAACATTGCCTGCTCAAGAAACGCACCTATAAAAGCTTTCGCAGATTGTATTAATTCTTGTCGGTATGAACTGCAATCCTCACCATTATTCCATCGGAAAAGTGTCGTTCTGCTGATATGCAATGCCATACAAAGAGATTCCACTCCCGGTCTGATGCTTGATCTCTGACAAAGATCAAAATAATCATTAATTCGCTTAGCAACCTCTTCATCCGTTTTTGGTCTGCCTAATTCATGCAGTTCCCTCAGTGATGCAACAATTTGTTGTACTGCTGCCGGTTCCATATTATCAAGTCCGGCTTGTGGATAATTATTTCTTGCCATATTTTCCTACTTTCTGCCGTCATTGGCTGTTAATTATTTTTCATTATCTTTTTATGATGTTACTTATGCCCGTCCAACTTAGCCCTTACGCCCTCTTGCGATTATAGAAATTATGTATCTTTCTGTGACAAGAGCCGCACAAAGTGCATATATCTGTCAAAACATCCTCATTCCCTAAATTTTTATAAGTGACATGATGCACTTGCACACTTTTGATTTTCTCTATAGGTCTGCCGCACATTACACAGCCTTGGTCAATGGCTATGCGTTCCTGTCTCTTCTGCTCCCATTCATCAGATTTCATATATTGTTTGTATTCTTTACTTTGTTTGTTCATTATAAATCCTCTCAAATTCTTCCAATTCCGTCATAACTAAATTAACAATAAATTTGCATCGATCATACTTGGTCGTTAATTCATCAGCCTCATCGACTATGCTTTTCCAAAATGCCGTATCATCTGTTTTAACTCCATCAATATACTTTTTGTGAAATTTCCACACATCCCCATATATTGAAAAATAGTCCATCATCTACACCTGCTTTCTAAAAACGTTACAAGAAAATGTGATTAAATCTAATTTTAATAATCTCTGTATTTACTGATTTTACTGTATTTGTGCAAAATATGCATTTTTCATGTGACATTCAAAAAATAACTCTTATAAGAGGGTTACATATTATTTGCACATTTTGCACATTTACTAATCAAATGGAAGTTTTGTATCATCGTCAACCGTTATAAAATCATCGTTGACAATATAACCCTTAACAATATTCTTGACTGTTTTCCCTTCTACTGTTCCGGAATTTGAAAATACACCTTTGTTCTTCAATTCCGCGAAAAAATTTTGTTTGTTCTCTGTACCATATCCATTTGAATCACACCACTTGGCATATACATCGTATATATCTTTCGCCTTACTGTTACGTTCTGATTTTGTTAGGCATTCATTAATAAAGCTTCCTATCTTATCAGAATCACTCCTGTATACCTCTGTTGCATTTTTTACAGCCTCTGGTGGTTCTAATCCCTCTTTTCGATACAACCGCAATCCCTCGATACACCAATTAAGAATCCCTGATAATTCCCGTTTTTCCCGCAATCGATCTTTCAAATGCTTGTCCTGTTCATGCGGTTCAAAATGCCGGTCAAAGCTGATCACATTGATTCTTCCACTTGAAAACACTGTGTCATCCGTGATTGTTGGAAGATAATTCGTGTTAATGACTAACTTAAACTTAGGGATAAATTCAAATTCACGCTGATGCAAATGTCTTGCTGTAATCGAATCACGTCCAAGCAATGACTTTAATAGTGCCGTATCAAATAACATTCGCTTCGGCGGTTCTGATGCATTCACAAACCGACATCCGGCCAGCCTCGCCACATCACCGGACGCCTGACGGCTATCAAGGTTCTGTTTTACTGCCAGTGTTTCCGGCTTCATGGTCAGAGCATAATCCCCCAAAAGATAAATCAGGGTTTCACAAAATGTAGATTTTCCATTTCTTGTTGTGCTTCCATAAAGAATGAAACATGTTTCTTCCTGCGTATTTCCAGTCAGCGACAATCCGGCTATCTTCTGGAGGTAACGAATTTTGTCACGATCTCCCTGCATGATTTCAAGTAAAAACTTTTCCCATTCGTTACACACTGCTGCCGGATCATACTCGACATTGCAAATTTTTGAAAGAAGCAAATCCGGATCATGCTCTCTAAACCGAGTGGCATTTTCTGATAGATCAAGGGTTCCATTTTGCAGATTAAGTAAATAATCATTGGTGTCCAACTGTTCATTTGTAAAATAATGAATGTCCCGGCTGTCCTTTAACATCGCATCTCTGTTTCGAAGATTGCATAACGGAGTTACCGCTTTTAAATATTTTCCGTCTGCATCAACATTCACCGCATACCGGACAAGTGCATCTGACAGCAATTTGCCAGACTTCCGGGCGCTCAATCCCTCAATATCATCAACCCAGCGTTTGCCGTCATATCTCATAAAATCTTTTCTTGACGGATTGTATCGATGTTGATTCTTAAAAACTTCAGCAAATAATCGGCCAAAACCTTTGTCTGTTGTTTCATATTGCTCGGCGTGCATCTCCTTAAGAATGGTTTCCAGTGATTTCCCCTTTTGGCTCACAACATCCGCCCGTTTTTCTGTAACGGAATTTATCATCTGTTCAAATTCCTGTTTACTATGCCCTGCTTGAAAATAATCCGATATATCTGCTTTAGGGATGTCTGGCATAGGAACAATTATCCTTGCGCTCTTTGCCACATTCTGCACATCATGCAATATAGCATTAGCCGAACTCACACCGGCATCGTCATTATCAGCTAAAATGATCACATTTGCATTTCGCACAATACCGGCGATTTCAGAATTCCAATCATTCGCCCCACCGCAACAAAATGCCACATAACCGCGTCTGTTCAACGCATTAGTATCTTTTTCACCCTCCACGATAAATACAGGCATATCGTCAGCTACCGCTTTGTTTATGGCTTTAATGTTACCGTATATCGCCTTAAAAGATTTTCTTGGTGTATTTCTTGGTAATCCATATGTAAAGCGATCATTCGCCAATATTCCATATATGAATTTCTTACCACTTAAGCGAATCTTAGTATAAGCATAAGAATCGTTACAAGAAACGTAATTATAAACAGCCTCAATTTTACGCTTTTCTCTGCTCTCAACATAAAATCGCCAAGTGCTTTGTTTTGGAATCTCCGAATCATAAAATGTATCTTTCTTTTCGAGTCCTGCTGCCGATAAGATATTGTCAAGAGTACAACCGGCATGGCATCGAAATAACGTACATTTTTCACCTTTGGTAATCGTCAACGACGCTTGCCTGTCATCATGTGCCGGGCATTTACATTGCGCTTTATCACTGTATCGCTTCGTAACCTGAAAATGTTGTAAATTATTCTCATAAATCTCCGTACCTGTCACACGCAACACCCCATTTCCATCAAAGCGTGTCGAATCTCATCACATTGTTCATCAAGTGCCTGCATCTGGCATTCGTAATCATGCCATTCCTTACTGTTCCCCTCACACCCGGCTTGCAGGTCGAACAACTTCCCACGTTCCGACATTAAAGTTGCCTGCATATCTTTTAACTTCTGCATCTCCATTCTTTACACCTCAATTTCCGCATTCCCGTGTGAATATGGTTCTGATATATAAATTTCCGGATTACGATGCTTGTGAAAAACAATTGACAAATCCTGTATTTTCTCCTCTGCGACTGCAAATGTCATAGTAAACATTTCATTACTCAAATCGCATCCGATAAAATTATCACTGTTCAAATTATGTAATTGTGCCCTTTTCTGTAACAGTTTTAGCTGCACTCTCGTTATCTTCATATCTTTATACCTCAACTTTCTCGGGCATCTTATAGCCAGTCAACTTACAAAAAGGTTCTGCAAATATAATATAGCTATATTGTTTCGACCCCGGTCTCTTATAGGCAATTCCAAAATCAACCATTTTATTTTGGAGCAACAGCCGTAATGTTTGGCAATCCATTTTTAAAACCCTCGCTGCTATTGCAACAGGGATTACACCTCTTTGAATCTCTGCCATAGCTTCACCGCCTATTCTGCAGCTAATTCATCAATAATTCCAAGAATCTTAGCTTTTTTTTCATCCGAAAACTCATATCTCAATTTTCTGCTAAAATTTCCATCTGTAATGTTTAATGCATTAGCAATTTGCCATAATTTTACTTTTTTCAGCTTTGCATATTCCCTAATATCTTTATTACACATAATAAAAACCTCTACTTTCTATGTTGTTGTTGACTTTTACCCTTGCAAGTGGTATTCTAATTTCAGAACTTTTATAGTTTTGTTCTGTTACAAGCACATATTAACACAACCCCAAAAAATGTTGTTGTTTTGTGCCAAAAATATAAAAAATAAGAACTTTTATATTTTTGTTCTATTTTTAGAACTTTTAAGGAGTGTATCTTTTATATGTACGAAAACCCATACAAAAAGCTAAGAGAAGATTTTGAATTTTTACCTAATGGGTATAGATTATCGCAAAAACAACTTGCAAAGGAATTTCAAGATGACACAAAAGCATACTACTGTTCTACTCTTAAATATGAAGCAATACGGAAAATTGAAACAGATAAAAGAAATGTATCAAATTTTGAGATGAAGGCATACCGATTACGTTTTAATACAACTGCTGATTATTTACTCGGTTTCACTTCTGTAAAATACAGAGGCAATGAAAACTTAGAAATGATAGAAAATACCACAGGACTTTCAAATGATGCTATTGAAATGCTTATCATTTGGAAAAAAGAACTTGATCAACATAATAAACTTCTCCCCGCATTAGGAAATGATACAGAGATAATAAATATTTTATTGGAGCATCAACTTGAACGCCAAAAAAAAGCAACAGATAAAGGCTATCTTCCTTCTTGGTCTATATTTCATTATATAAAACAATATCTTTCAGCCGGAAAATTCAAAAGGGAATTGCAAGATCGAATTAGAATATGTGATGGGAAAAATTGGATAGATATTGAAAACGGAGATACTTTAATAAAAGGCAACGAATATTATACTATTCAAAACAAAGAAGCAATAAATAGTAAATCAGGGAGCGGAACTAATAATAAAAATATACATATTGTAAACTCCGAAGATACTACGGAGCGTTATGTTGTGGAAATCGATAAAATATTTTGCTCATATTCAAAAGATAATATTTTTAGAGAATTAGACAAAATAAAGGAATACTGGGAGAAAAAGCAATAATACACAACCGAATCATAAAAATAATATTTGCAACAAGGAAGTGATGAATAAATGGCTCTATTAAAATGCCCCGAATGTGCGCATGATGTATCAGACAAAGCAGTTTCATGTCCGAATTGTGGCTATCCCATGAATACACCCAGTAACACAAAGCCACGCGTACGCAATGGTAAACCCACAAAATTACCTAATGGCTACGGCTCTATTGTCAAGTTATCCGGAAAACGCTCCAAGCCATTCCGGGCAGTAAAGACAGACAAATGGGTTTTTGATCCGGTCACTAGAAGAAGCAAACAAATTCGCTTCACAATTGGATATTATACAACCAGGGAAGAAGCTATGATTGCATTGGCCGAATACAATAAAAATCCCTATGATATAAATGCCGACAATATCACGTTTTCTGAAGTATATGAAAAATGGAGTGAGAGCTACTTTCCTACCCTCTCCAATCCGTCCAGTATTCGAACGGTTAAGGCGGCATACGGTCATTGTAACGGTCTTTATAATATGCGAATGTGTGACATAAGGGTATCGCATTTAGAAGGTACAATTATCAACGCACAGGTTGGTGACAGCACAAAGAACAGAATGAAAAGTCTTTTCAATATGCTATACAAATATGCTGTGGCACATGATATCGTAGAAAAAGATTATGCTTCTGTCATGTTTGCAAATGGCAATCCAATAAAAAGGAGCCGCATTCGTGAGGCTATACCTTTTTCACAGGAAGAAATTCAAATGTTATGGGATAATCTCCACCAAATCCCGTTTGTAGATATGATTTTAATAGAAATCTACAGCGGCTGGAGACCTCAAGAATTAGCCATATTAAAAATGAAAGATGTCGATATAAAAGCTGGAACCATGCGCGGTGGACTTAAAACAGAAGCAGGAAAAAACAGAATTGTTCCTATTCATCCACTAATAAAGCCGTTAATAGAAGACCGCATCCGGGAAGCTGCTGCCCTGCAATCAAAGCATCTGTTTAATGATGTAAATGGTCAACAAGGTACATATATGACATATGACAAGTACCGGAGTCGTTTTGACAAGGTGATGAAACGCTTGAATTTAAAGCACCATCCTCACGAAACGCGACACACATTTATTACGAAAGCAAAGGCCTGCGGCGTAGATGAATATATCTTAAAACTGATTGTTGGCCATGCTATAGATGATATTACCGAAAAGGTATATACTCATAGAACCATCGAGCAATTAAAAATTGAGATGGAAAAAATCACAAAGTAAAGGAGTTGATGCAATATGATTGTAAAAATCAAAAATACCCCATGGCGGCAACCACAGGGTATAACCCAATCTGTGTAACCACTACGAAACACTAAAAGGGTATGCTTATTATAGCATACTTCCATCAAAGAAAGGAAGAAAAAATATATGACTTTAAATGATATGATGAATAAACTCTTTTCCGCTAACGGAAAATTAGAAACCACACAGACCACAGCATCGCATTTATATAACATGATTGGAAACGCCAAAACCGATGCACAAGAAGACTGTGCAGTATTCTTTCATACAAATCAAAACACGATTCTTGCATTATTATCGGTCATTATCGATTATGTAAATGATGCAAATACTATCTTAGATGAAGTACAAAACGCAGATGTAACAGAAAATATTTAAAGGAAGGAAGTCATATACAATGGAAACTACAACAGTCATGAATTATAAATCTCTTATACAGGCAAGCAATAAATTCATCAAAAAACATGAAATCAAAGATGAGTACGATCTTGTTTTCAGTGTACTTAAGGAAGCTGAAAATGAATTACTTAGAGCGGAATCTATAGATGTCCTCTATAATATGTTTCGTTTTGGATTTATAGCCGGTTATCTTCAAACGGTAGAAGATATAACGCATCCAACAACTACGAATGAAGACGGAACTGCTATATATAATTACAAAGCAGATATTTTAAAGCAACTTGATCATTTAACTCAGCAACAGCGCAGATGTCTTAGCATTGTTGCTTCGGAAATTGCAAAAGCAAATGACAAAGAACCGGTAAATATGTAAAATAATTTATTTACTATGTCATGGTACACTATTTCGAGATCAGAAAGGAAGGAATTAAATTATGGACTTTAAAAAAATGATAATTGAATTGCTCGATAAAATCGACGATTCAAAGATTTTGCGCTATATCTATATAATAGTTTCTGACATTGTAAAGGACACTGAAAAACAATAATCCTATATATAGACTGTAGATACAACTGCTCCCCCTTCGTTGAGGGAATACTACTACTTACGAAGAAAGGAAAAGATAAAAATTATGGTTGAACTTATAAAACGTGAAATCCCGTATATATGCACGGTTTCTGCTAACGATTTAAGTTCTGCAGATCGATTCATGCTTGAAAAAGTCCATAAAGTATCTGTGGATAATTTTATACTTGTGGATCACAAAAAAGATTGCATTTTTATAAACAAAGACTTAGATAACGTTTCTGAAATCAAAGAACTGATCATTAAAATCATGCATTCAAAATATCTACCTGAGAAATTATTGGACAGATTTCAAGAATTAACGAATGATGATGCCGACCGGATTTTAATTAGAATCTTTCATGATTGGTACCATGAAAAAATGAAAAAGGCATTGCATGATTCAGCCCTGGCAGAATTAAAGAAATCTAAGAGCTTGCGCATCCACTGGACTGTGAAGCGGAACAAAGAAATTATCAAAGAACTCTTCGATATTGGATTTGGACTTTATGAGAAAGGTGCAAAATGCAATTACCAGCAGGGCGCAGAAAACGCATTCATGTACGGTTATCTTTTAGGTGTGCAATCGCAAAAAGCAAACTCCTAATCAAACAAAAACACAAACGTTACATAAAAGCGTATGGGGGTGTCGGATATATTCGACGCCCTCTTTTTATACCCTAAATTCATCCAACAATTTGTGCGCTACCTCATGTGTGCTACCTGTGCGCTACTTGTGTCCTACGTGGCAAAATTTAAGGCTATCGCGGAACATTGTAAACCACGATAGCCCTTGATTTTACTGTGTTTCTTAGAACTTACCAGCCTTTGCAGCTTCCTCAACGGATACTGCAACAGCAACAGTAGCACCAACCATTGGGTTGTTACCCATTCCGATCAGACCCATCATCTCAACGTGAGCCGGTACGGAAGAAGATCCAGCGAACTGTGCATCAGAGTGCATACGTCCCATAGTATCTGTCATACCATAAGAAGCAGGACCTGCTGCCA
>ERZ773195.940-NODE-940-length-23483-cov-4.866058_pt1 | contig 23483 bp, 20 predicted proteins | sample MGYA00580530_ERZ773195 | MGnify/ENA primary metagenome ERZ773195 (study PRJEB29015, sample SAMEA2737751) | human gut metagenome | biome: human gut; feature: human-associated habitat; material: faeces | place: China | collected 2012 ...
AAAAGACGCAGGCAGATGCCTATGCACACAAGCTCTCAGACAGCACGGCATCAGACGGTGCTGTTCAAATGCTACCTGTATTATACAAGGTTTTGCAGAAGATGTCAACGAGGAGTGTCTGCAAAGTCGCCAGACGCTCTTTGTGCGGTATTGCCCAAATATTCCCGCCGGCACTTGACACACTGCCCGCTCCGTGATACAATAGCCTATTATAACCGAAAGCAAGGAGCAGATACTTATGGCAAAACAACACTGGAAAGGCAGCGTCCTGCTGGCACCCGTTCCGCCCACGCTGGTCACCTGCGGCACCATGGAACATCCCAACGTGCTGACCATTGCATGGACAGGCGTGCTGGCAACGCACCCGCCCATGACATATATTTCCGTTCGTCCATCCCGCTATTCCTATGATCTGATTCGGGAATCCGGCGAATTCGTCATCAATCTCCCCACCTCTGCCATGATGAAAGCCACCGACTTCTGCGGTGTCCGCAGCGGCAGGGACGTGGACAAGTTCGCCCAGTGCCACCTGACACCGGAGCCGGCACAGACCGTCAAGGCTCCCCTGATCGCAGAGTGCCCCGTCAGTCTGGAATGCCGCGTCACCGCCACCAAGGAACTGGGCACCCACACGGTGTTCGAAGCGGAGATCACCGGTGTCAACGTTGAGGAACAGTTCCTCGACAGCAAGGGCAAGCTGAATCTCCAGCAGTGCGGTCTGATAGCATACGCCCACGGCGAGTACTTCGCTCTGGGCAGAAAGCTGGGGAACTTCGGGGATTCCGTCCGGAAAAAGAAGAAAAAACGCCCCGAACACAAGAAGCAGAAGCCGCAGAAGTAAGAAGTAATTTGCAGGAACCGGTCGGCTGTGACAGCGGTAATATATTGTAATTTTTAAAACTTTATAAATCAGGCTCCCTTGAAAAGGGTGATTCCCCATGGAATGGGGAAATGTCACGAAGTGACAAAGGGGACGGCTCGGTAAGAGCTGGCAGCCGTAGGCTGACTGAGGGATTTTGCCGCGAAATCTACAATTCAAGAAAAAGATTCCACCAGAATCCCTCCACCAGCTTCGCTGGTCCCCCTCGTACTGAGCGGTCCCCTCTGCCCTGCGGGCATCTCCCCACCCCGTGGGGAGTCACCCTTTTCAAGGGAGGCTTTTATTCAGGCTCCCCTTTAGGGCACCCGTAGGGCGTGCCTTGTGCTGAGCTGGCACCGTAGGTGACTGAGGGGTTATCTCGTAACTCTTTTACACCAAGAAAAAATTTCACGAAAGAACCCCTCCACCGCCTAATGACGGTTCCTCCCCCGCCTTGACTTTTCCACAAAATCTGCTATAATATAGGTGTACAGGGACATCTTGCAAAAGTCCCTGTCTGTTGTCTGCATAACTGCTGCTTCTCTGGGCAAACTAAGGACGCACTGAAAAACGTTTCCGATATTTCAGGAAACACTGAATAAAGCCCGCCTGACGGCTTTTCACGCACAAGCTTTATGCAGTGTTTCCTTTACCCGAAGGAGCAGCACTATGGCTAACACGACACCATCTGACAGCAAGTCCCCCGCAGAAGAACAGCTGGATCAGGCACAGCTGATCGAAGAAACCGGCAGCGTCCGGACACCCAACGCCAAGCACCTGATCCACTGCCTGAACATCATCGGTCAGGTGGAGGGACACAACGTGCTGCCGGAGGACACCAAGACTACCAAATACGAACACGTCCTGCCGGCACTGGTGGCGATCGAACAGGACCGCAGCATTGAAGGGCTGCTGATCCTGCTCAACACCATGGGCGGCGATGTGGAAGCGGGGCTTGCCATTGCGGAAGTCATCGCCGGCATGCAGACCCCCACGGTTTCACTGGTGGTGGGCGGCGGTCACTCCATCGGGATCCCTCTCGCCGTCAGTGCGGACGTTTCCCTCATCGTGCCCTCTGCCTCTATGACTGTGCACCCTGTCCGTACCAGCGGGCTGGTGCTGGGCGTGCCGCAGACAACCATTTACTTTTCAAAAATTCAAGAGCGTATCACAGGCTTCATCACCAGCCACAGCCGCATCTCCAAGGCTCGGCTGGAAAACATGATGCTGAACACACAGGAAATGGCAACCGATATGGGAACGGTCATCTCCGGTGCAGAAGCGGTGGAATGCGGGCTGATCGACCGGCTGGGTTCCCTCCGCGATGCCATTGATGCACTCTATCATCGGATAGAAACACAGGAACTGCGACCGTCCGAAAACGCAAAAGCCTGAGGTAATATCAGGCGAATTTCCGACTTGCAGTTCTTTTCAGAAAGGCGTAACATTGGCAAAAAAATCTGCGTCTTCGAAAAAGAAGACTTCAAGACCCGCAGCGAAAAAGAAGCCGGCAGCCAGGAAAAAGACTGCCGGCACTTCTGCTGCACAGACCTCCAAGGAGGAGGCTCTGGCAAAGCTGAACCAGCAGCAGAACGGCAACACCAAATTTCAGTCAGTGGTACTTTTCACCAGTGCCATTTTATTTTTTCTGCTGGCATTCGTCCACGGCAACGCCGGCTGGTATCTCATGCACTGCATTATCCGCGGCATTTTCGGCTTTTCCATTCTGCTGGTGCCGATTCTGCTCATGGCGGCTGCCTACTTTACCGAACGCCAGTCCGGCATGAACCTCACCAAACGGCTGCTGCTGAGTCTGGGGCTGACCGTGCTGGTGAGCAGTTTTTTCCAGATCATATTCGTGGGCGACATCGGCAAAAAGGGCTTTTTCCGCTGCCTCAAATATCTGTTTGTGACAGGCACGGAAAACGCTTTCGCCAGCGGCGGAGCGATCAGCACGTTCCTCGCCTATCCGTTCCTGCGGATCATCGGCACACCCGGAGCACAGATCATCATCATCTGCCTGCTCTTTCTCACCATTATGCGGCTGATGGATCTGAGTATCCGGCAGCTGTGGTGGTACATAGGCTTTCCGTTCCGAAAACTCAGGGAACTGTGGAACCGTGATCCGGAATGGGCAGACGATATTCCCGAAGATGCCGCCGCAGAGGAAGAACCGGAATTCCTGCTGCCGGAACAGCACGCCCCGAAAATTGCAAAGGTACACCGCAGGGGCACTGTCCAGCCACAGCCGGAACCGGCTGCCGCAGAACCGGCTTCGGACGCGGACATTCCGGACTTTGTGGCTGCCGACCAGCCGCTGCCGTCGGAACTGGACGACATGATCCGGAACAGCTATTCCCAGCCGCAGGACGATGCCCCTTATACGCCGGCATATGATATGGATATAGACATTCCCATTCCGGACAGCGAGCCGGACAACGCCGCGATCGTATCACCGGATGAACTGCTGCAGGACCCGCCGGAACTGGCTGAGCCTGCCGCAGAAACAGAGAACCCGTCAGAACCGGCTGCTCCGGCAGCACCGACGGTTCCGGCACGTCCCTACCAGATCCCCAGCATCGACTTTTTGCAGAACGGTGTCAGCCGTGCCGGCGACCCTGCGGTAGATCAGGAGATGAAAGAAAAAGCGGGCATTCTGGTGGACACGCTGAAAAGCTTTGGCGTGACTGTCCGCATTACCGGTATTTTCCGCGGTCCTTCCGTCACGCGGTATGAGATACAGCCTGCCGCCGGCATCAAGGTTTCCAAGATCACCGGACTGGCAGATGACATTGCCCTGTCGCTGGCGGCACAGGGTGTCCGCATCGAAGCCCCCATTCCGGGGAAGCCGGCGATCGGCATCGAAGTCCCCAACAGCCACAAGGACACCGTTTCCCTGCGGGAGATTCTGGAGAGCGACAGCTTCCGCAGTTCCAAGAGCAAGCTGGCGTTTGCTGTGGGGCGGGATATTGCCGGCAACGCTGTCATCGGCGACATTGCACGGCTGCCCCATATGATCATCGCCGGAGCCACCGGTTCCGGTAAGTCGGTCTGCACCAACTCCATTATCATGAGTATCCTGTACCATGCCACACCGGAGGAAGTCAAGCTGATCCTGATCGACCCGAAGATCGTCGAATTCACCGTCTATGAGGGCATTCCCCACCTGCTGATTCCAGTGGTCACCGACCCGAAAAAGGCTGCCGGTGCGTTGAACTGGGCAGTACAGGAGATGCAGCGGCGGTATAACCTGTTCGCCGAAAACAGCGTCCGCGATCTGGGCGACTACAACGCCGCGGCTGCCCAGCCGAACAGTCCGCTGGAGCCTATGCCCCAGATCGTAGTCATTATCGACGAGCTTGCCGACCTGATGATGACCACGTCCAAGGAAGTGGAAGATGCGATCTGCCGTCTGGCACAGAAAGCCCGTGCGGCAGGCATGCACCTCATCATTGCGACACAGCGGCCTACCACGGACATCATCACCGGACTTATCAAGGCAAATATCCCCAGCCGTATCGCCCTGTCTGTCATGTCGCAGGTGGACTCCCGCACCATTCTGGACACCGGCGGTGCGGAAAAGCTGCTGGGGCACGGCGATATGCTGTACCTGCCCAACGGCAAGATCAAGCCGGTGCGTGTACAGGGCTGTTTCACCTCCACCAAGGAGATCGAAAAGGTGGTGGACTTTATCAAGTCCCAGACCCAGAGCGAATACAGCAACGAGATCATGGAGCAGGTAGAACAGAACATTCCCGTCACCAAGGCAGAGGGAAAGACAAAGGAACAGCGAAAAGATTCCGGCGAGCCGGAACCGGGCAGCGACGAGGACATTTTCGAACGTGCCATTGAAGTGGTCGTAGAAGCCGGACAGGCCTCCACCTCCTCCCTCCAGCGGCGGCTGAAGCTGGGCTATGCCCGTGCCGCACGCATCATGGACGAACTGGAGGAAAAGGGCATCATCGGCCCCTATGAGGGTGCCAAGCCCCGCGCCGTGCTTGTGACCAAGGCCGAGTGGGAGGAGCGCAAGCTGAACGGCCAGTATGACGGGTAAGCGCTTTGCCCGCCTGGCCGCGGCGGTTGCCGTCTGCTTGTTGGTGCTTGCCGCGTTTGTCGTCCAGCTCTTGGGCGGCAGGGGCAGCGTTCCCGGCTGGCAGCAGCTGCGCGCTGTGCTCGGCGTACCGCTCCAAACCGAGGAAAGCGCTCCGCAGACCGCGGACGGCAGTACCGTCGTGTATGTGCTGGATGTCGGGCAGGGCGATGCCGTGCTGCTTTGTCAGGACGGCGCGTACTGCCTGATCGACACCGGCCCCGTCGAGGCTGAGGACGCGCTGCTCTATGACCTGGACGTGCTGGGTGTGCCGTCGCTTGAGTATCTTGTGCTGACCCATCCCCACGCAGACCACACCGGCAATGCCCGCGCGGTGCTGCGCACCCTCCCGGTCAAGACCCTGCTGCTGCCGCTGTGGCAGCCCACGGCAGATGAGACCGCCGACTGGCCGCGCTATCTCGCAGAGCTGGCCGCCGACAGCGGAGCAGAAATTCTCACAGCAGAAGCCGGGGAGGAATTCCCGCTTGGCAGCGGTAAGCTGCAAATTTTGCAGGGCGGCAGCGAGGATGCCGACAGCGTCAACGATGCCTCGCTCTGCACGCTGTTCACGGCGGGCGATTTCCGCTTTCTCGATACCGGCGACGCAGAGGCAGACGCCGAGCAGCGCCTGGTCGATACCTACGGCCCGACCCTGCATGCCACTCTTTTCAAGGCGGGACATCACGGGTCCTACACCTCCAACAGCCTGACCTTTATGCAGGCAGTCCGGCCCGAGGCCGTGGCCGTCAGCTGCGGGCTGCACAACGATTACGGCCATCCGCACCGCGCTGCCCTGCAAAATTACGCAGAGGTCGGTGCCGAGGTATGGCGCACTGACCTGGAGGGCAGCCTCACCTTTATCTGGCAGAACGACACCCTCAACGTGGAAACTTCCGCGGACTCCGCCGATTTTGCGGCGTAAAAATAAGGAGTAGAAAATGACGATTACGGAACAGTTCAAAGCCAAACGATGCGTTTTCTCTATCGAATGCTTCCCGCCGAAACAGACCACCCAGATGGATAAGCTCAAGGACACCCTGCGCCAGATGCAGGCCATGGACCCCGGCTTCATCAGCGTCACCTTCGGTGCGGGCGGCTCTGCGGGCGGCGTCTCCACCGCGGAGGTAGCCGACTACATTCAGAACGAGCTGCATGTCCCCACGCTGGCGCACCTGATCTGCATGGGCAACGACGAGACCCGTGCAGCGGAGATTTTGGATCAGCTGGAATCTGTCGGCGTCCGGGATGTGCTGGCCCTGCGCGGGGACCGCAGCCCGTCCCGCCCGGAGAGCCCCGACTTCAAACACGCCAGCGACCTGACGTCCTTTATCAAATGGAAGAAGCCGGAATTTTCCGTTCACGGTGCCTGCTACCCGGAGGGCCACCCTGAGGCCGACAGCCTGCTGCATGACGTTGAGAACCTGCGCATCAAGCAGGCCGCCGGTGCCGAGCACCTGCTGACCCAGCTTTTCTTTGACAACATGCACTTTTACCGCTTTCTGAATCTGGCACGCCGCGCAGGCATCACGCTGCCGGTCTCTGCCGGTGTCATGCCCATCGTCAAGCGCAGCCAGATCGAGCGCACCGTTTCGCTTTCTTCGGCCAGCCTGCCGTCCGAGTTCACCCGCATGATCTCCCGCTATCAGGACGACCCGGCCGGCCTGTACGACGCCGGTATCGACTACGCCGTCAGGCAGCTGCGCGACCTCATTGAGGGCGGCGCAGACGGCATCCACCTGTACGCAATGAATGACGCCGCCGTGGCCGCGAAGGTCTACGACGGCATCAGGGATCTGCTGTAATGGAGCGCCGCAAGCCCGCCGCCATTGACCGCGCCATGGCGCTGCGCTACATGGGTGCGTCCGGCTGGACGCCCGATGCCGCCACCGCGGCCCTGCTGGACAAGGCCGAGCAGACCGTGCTGACCGCTGCTGCGCCGCGTGCGGTGTACCGCCGTCTGCCGCGTACCGCCCTGCCGCTGGAAAACTGCGGCAGCGACCTGACGCGCCATCTGCAGGGCTGCGACGAGGTCCTTCTGCTGGCAGCGACCCTCGGGGCCGAGGTGGACAAGCTTTTGCGCCGCATGGAACTGACTGACATTGCCCTGGCCGCCGCAGCGGACGCGCTGGCCTCAGTGCTTTTGGAACAGGTCTGTGACGAACTGGAGAACGAAATACGCGCTCAAATCGAGGCGCAGGGCGTCTTTATGACCGGGCGCTACGCGCCGGGCTACGGTGACTGCCCGCTGGAGCTGAACGACGCGCTCTGCCTTGCGGCGGACACGGTGCGCGGCTGCGGCCTGGCCGTGACACCCCAGCACCTTTTGACCCCCCGCAAGAGTACCACCGCCATTTTAGGCATTGCCGACCATCCCGTGACCGGCACCCGCGCAGGCTGTGCGACCTGCCATTTAAAGGAGACCTGCTCGTTCCGCAAGCGCGGCACGACCTGTTTCACACAAGACTGATAGGGGAGAAGCGTATGCAGATTCGTGAAGTTTTTGACCGCAAGCGGTTTGTTTTTCTGGACGGCGGCATGGGCACCCAGCTGCAGGCGCGCGGTCTGCAGCCCGGGCAGAAGCCCGAGCTCGCCGCGCTGGAAATGCCGGAGGTTTTAACGGCCATCCACACTGACTACGCCAACGCGGGCGCGGATATTCTGCTGGCAAATACCTTTGGTGCCAACGCCAAGAAGCTGACCGGCTGCGGCCACACAGTGGAGGAGGTCGTTTCCGCTTCCATCGCCTGTGCGCGCAAGGCCGCCGATACCACCGGCGCGTGTGTGGCGCTGGACATCGGCCCTCTGGGTGAGCTGCTCGTTCCCGCGGGCACGCTGGCGTTTGAGGATGCCTACAATGAGTTTGCACAGGTCATCCGCGCCGGTGCGGCGGCGGGGGCTGACCTCGTCTTTTTGGAGACGATGACCGATCTGTATGAGCTGAAGGCCGCTATCCTCGCCGCCAGGGAAAACTGCGATCTGCCTGTTTTCACCTCCATGAGCTTTGAGAGCCGCGGGCGCACCTTCACAGGCTGCACCGTCGAAAGCTACGCTGTCACGGCAGCGGGTCTCGGCGCGGACGCCGTGGGCATCAACTGCTCGCTCGGCCCCAAGGAGATTCTGCCCTTCGCGCAGCGCCTCTGCCGCAGCGTGCCCGCAGGTGTTCCGGTCTTTGTCAAGCCGAACGCCGGTCTGCCGAACCCCGACGGCAGCTACAATCTCGACCCGGATGAATTTGCCGCCGAGATGAAGGAGTACGCCGCCATCGGCGTTTCGATGGTCGGCGGCTGCTGCGGCACGACGCCCGCGTTTATTGCCAGGCTGCATGAGACCTTCAGCCCGCTGACCCCGGCTGACAAGATCCCCATCCGCCGCAGCTGTCTGTGCACGCCGGTCCGCTTTGTGGAGGTCAACGGCATCACTGTGGTGGGGGAGCGCATCAATCCCACCGGCAAAAAGCGGCTGCAGCAGGCCCTGCGGGACGGCGACAGCGCCTACCCCTGCACTCAGGCTGTGGCCCAGGCCGAGGCCGGTGCGCAGGTGCTCGACGTCAACGCGGGCCTGCCCGGCATCGACGAGGCCGCCACGCTGGAGCAGCTTGTCAAGGATTTGCAGGCCGTCACCGACCTGCCGCTGCAGCTCGACTCCTCGAATCCAGAGGCCCTGTCCCGTGCGCTGCGCATCTACAACGGCAAGCCTATCGTCAACTCGGTCAACGGTGAGCCGGAGACGTTGGAAAAGATTCTGCCGCTCTGCAAAAAGTACGGCGCCGCCGTCGTCGGCCTGGCGCTGGACAAGGGAGGTATCCCGCCGACAGCCGAAGGCCGCTTTGCGATTGCTCAACGCATTGTCGCCGCTGCCAACGCCGCCGGTATCCCGAATGAGGACATCTACATTGACTGCCTGACGCTGACCGCCAGCGCCCAGCAGGAGGGTGCCGTCCAGACGCTGGAGGCCCTGTCCCGCTGCAAGCGTGAGCTGGGCGTGCGCACTGTGCTGGGCGTGTCGAACATCAGCTTCGGCCTGCCGTGCCGCGGCTACCTGAACACAACGTTTTTGACGATGGCCATGTCTGCCGGGCTCGACCTTGCCATCATGAATCCCAACACGCCGGAAATGATGGCTGCTGTGCGCGCCTACCGCGTGCTGACCTCGCAGGATTTACAGAGCACCGACTACGTTGCCGCCTATGCCGATGTGCAGATCCAGACGACGCAGACGAGCAAGTCCGCCGCCACCGTGGCCGAGGTCGGCGCCGCCGCACCGGGCGGGGACGCCCTGTTTGAGGCTGTGCGCCGCGGCCTGAAGGCCGAGGCCCGCGCCGCCGCGGACGCCGCGCTGACAATGCGCGAACCGCTGGACGTAGTGAATGTCTCGCTGATCCCCGCACTGGACGCCGTGGGCGACGGCTTTGAAAAAGGCACGGTATTCCTGCCGCAGCTTTTGCAGGCCGCTACCGCCGCGCAGGCTGCGTTCGAGGCCATCAAGGCCAAAATTGCCGCCTCCGGCCAGGCCCAGGGCAGCAAGGGCAAGATCGTCATTGCCACAGTCAAGGGCGACGTGCATGACATCGGCAAGAACATTGTCCGTGTCATCCTCGAAAACTACGGCTATGACGTACTCGACCTCGGGCGCGACGTTGACCCCGAGCGTGTCGTAGAGGCCGTGCGCCAGACCGGTGCAAAACTCGTCGGCCTGTCGGCCCTGATGACGACCACCGTCCCCAATATGCAGGCCACAATCGAGGCCCTGCATGCCGCGCACCTTGACTGCAAGGTCATGGTCGGCGGCGCGGTGCTGACGCCAGACTACGCCCGGGACATCGGTGCCGACTACTACTGCAAGGATGCCAAGGCCAGCGCTGATTTGGCCAAGCAGCTTTTAGGCTGATTGTATAGAGCCGCGTTTCACGAAGAAACGCGGTTTTTTGCACAATTGTAAAATCTTATCTTTGTCAGCAAATCACCATTGCAGGGAAGTTCCAATTGATGTATAATAGTTGTGTTTACTGTTTTTGGACATTTTCCTTTATTTGTCTGTTTTAGGAGCGTATCTTTTGAAGCACATAGCCAAAATCGCAGCGTTCACCGCGATTTTTCTGATTATAAATCTGATTCTCTGCGGCTTTATGCCGCCCGATAACGGTTCCAGCCTTGACATGTGGCGCAGCTACCACCAAAAGCAGTCCATTGACATTGCCGTCATTGGCTCTTCGCTGGCTTCCTGCGCCCTGCCCGAAGAAGAACTCGCCGCCGCAACAGGGGAGACCGTTGCACTGATGGCAACAAACGCCCAAAGCTTGGATATGTCGCAGATCGCGCTGGAGACCCTGCTTCGGGAGCATTCTCCCCGGTATGTGATCCTTGTCATGGATCTGACCAACATGACAGGCAAACCCTATGCCAAAGCCCAAAAGGCTTTTTTATATGCAGAGCTGCAGACGGATTCCTGGAAGGATAAGCCCGCTGACCTGCTGCGCTACATGACCAGCCGTGATAACTTTACAGGTGCAGATTCCCTGAATGCGCTTTTTCCCTGGCAGAGCGGCAGCTGGCCCACCGATTGGCCCGCTACGATCCAACAGAAATGGAATGCCGTACTGAATCGTCTGCCGCACCGGCGCGGTGCGGCCCATGCCCAGCCGGAGGATACCGCGGTCATCAACTTTGACACTGTCGGCACGGAGAACACCTGGAGCCAGAACGCCCACGACTTTAGCGCGCAGCACATTGAGGAGCTGACCTCCATGCTGCAGCTCTGTCAGGAGAGCGGCACGCGCCTTTTGCTCATCAGTGCGCCCAAGACCACGCTGGACGTCGTGAGCTACGAGACGTATTTTGACGACTACGCCTACTTCAAGCAGCTGGCAGCACAGTATGGGGCTTCCTATTATGACTTTAACCTTGCAAAGCCAGAGCTGTTTGAGAACAAAGAGCCTGACTATCACAAGGATTTCACCCACATGAATGCTGCCGGCGGGCATGCGTTCAGCCTGAGCATGGCAAAGTTTCTGGCCATGCTGGACGCCGGGCAGGATGTAGAATCGTTGTTTGAGACGCCGTCAGAATATCTGGCCGCCGTAAACTATATCACCAACGTCTACCTGACGCCGGAGGTTCACCCGGACAAGATTTTGCTGCTGGCCGGTTCCTACCACGGTCCGTCCGTACAGGCTGAATACGAGTTCTGGGTCAAAGCGCCGGGGGAGAGCGAATACAGCCGGGTTTCCGCGTATTCTACCCGCTCCTGGACCGAGTACGCAGCGGCGGAGCACGGCACCTACCAGTTCCGCGTGAATGCCCGTATTGTTGGTTCTTCTGCCGATTTTGAGCGATATTATGAATGTTCTGTCGATTTTTGATTTTGTGGATGGTGTAGTGTGGAAATCTATTCCCTGAGTTTCTTCCTGCTGATCAGCGTTGGACTCATTTTGTATTATACTGTTTTCAGCCGCTGCCAATGGATCTGCCTGCTGGGGTTGAGCCTGCTGTTTTTTACCGCCAGCGGCTGGAAGGGCCTTGTTTTTCTGCTTTTCACTGCGTTGACGATCTGGCTCGGCGGCTTGCAGCTGGCAAAGCTGGATGCCGATTCCGCCGCGCGGCGAAAGGCTCCGGGCATAACCAAGGACGAAAAAAAGGCCATCAAAGCACAGGCGGTGCGCCGCAAAAAATGTCTTGTTGCTGCTGTGCTGACTGCCAACTTTCTTGTGCTTGGCTACTTCAAATACTGGTCCTATTTTGCGGAGCTGCTCTCCGGTGCATTTTCGGCCACAGCGCCGTCCTCACTGGGGCTGGTCATGCCGCTTGGCATCAGCTTTTACACGTTTCAGGCCGTCGGTTATCTGATTGACTGCTACCGTGGTCGGCACCCGGCAGAGAAAAACTACGTCCGCTTTCTGCTTTTCATCGGCTTTTTCCCGCAGCTGATCCAGGGCCCCATCAACCGCTACGGAGAGATGGCCCCGCAGCTCACCGCCCGTCACATCTGGGACTGGGAGCGTACCAAACGTGCACTGTTCCTGTTTCTGTTCGGCGCAATGAAGAAATATGCCATCGCAAACCTGACCGCCCCGACGATTGCCGCCATCCTCGACGGCAATGACCCCAAGCTGGCCGGTTCTATGGCACTGCTGGCCATTTTGCTGTACTCGCTGCAGCAGTATGCAGATTTTTCCGGCGGCATTGATATGGTATTGGGTGTTGCGCAGCTGTACGGCATTGAGATGATGCCCAACTTCCGGCAGCCGTATTTTTCTACCTCGCTGGGGGATTTCTGGCGGCGCTGGCATATTTCGCTGGGTGCGTGGATGCGTGATTACCTGTTCTATCCCTTTGCACTGACCAAGCCGATGCAGCGCTTCGGCAAGTGGGCCACATCGCATTGGGGCAAGCATTTTGGCCGTGTGCTGCCTGCTGCAGTCGCCAACCTGCTTGTGTTTGCTGTGGTCGGCATCTGGCACGGCCCGCAGGCGCACTACCTTGCCTGGGGTCTGTATAACGGTCTTGTCATTGCGCTGGCTGACCTGCTGGAGCCCGCTTTCAAAAAGCTCAACACAGCGCTGCACATTCCTACCGAAAGCCGCGGCTGGCACGTTTTTCGCATCTTGCGGACCTTTATCATCGTCAACATCGGCTGGTACTTTGACCGCAATGAGTTTGTGCAGGGGTGCATCTACCTGCGCAACACCTTTACAGATTTCAATTTTTCCGCATTGGCCGCGAATGCACCCGGCGCTTTCAAGGCAGTCTCCGGCCCTGCCTGGGGACTTGTCATCATCAGTACCCTTCTGGTCTTTGCCCATAGTGTGCTGAAGGAACAAGGCCGCGACCCTTACGCAGAGGTACAGCGGCTGCCGCTTGCGCTGCGCTGGAGTTTATACTATCTCGTTATTTTCATGGTACTCCTCAGCTTTATCTGCGTCAATGAAACCGTTGGTTTCCTCTATGCCAACTTTTAAGAAAAGAGCTTTCTATGCAAACAAACATTCTGGACTGGCTTGAAGCCACGTCCGCCCGCTGCCCGGATGCCCCCGCTGTGGGGGATGACCAGGCAGACTGTACCTGGGCACAGCTGGCCGACACGGCCCGTCGTGCCGGCAGCTTTCTGGCGTCCCGCACGATGCCGCGCCGCCCGGTGGCATTTTACCTGGAAAAATCCGTTTCCGCCTTTGCTGCCATGCTTGGCACAGTCTACGCGGGCTGTTGCTACTCGGTGCTTGACACCCGCCAGCCCGCTGCCCGCACTTTGCAGGTATTGGATACTTTGGCCCCTGCATTTCTTGTTACGGACGAGGCCCACGCTGCCACAGCCGCCGCGCTGGGGTACAGCGGGCAAATTTTCCGGCTTGACGATCTGCTGGCCGCACCCGCGGACGCTGCCCTGCTGGCAGCCCGCCGCCGTCAGGCTGTGGACGTTGACCCTCTGTATATCAACTTCACAAGCGGAAGCACCGGTGTGCCAAAAGGCGTCACCGTCAGCCACCGCTCGGTGCTGGATTTTATCCCGCAGTTTGCCGAAATTTTCGGCATCACACAAAACGATATTCTGGGCAATCAGGCTCCCTTTGACTTTGACGTTTCGGTCAAAGACCTGTACACGGCACTCTACACGGGGGCTAAGGTGCAGATCATCCCTCGCGCTTATTTCAGTCAGCCCACAAAACTCATGGACTATCTGGCAGACCATGAGGTCACCATACTTGTCTGGGCCGTCAGTGCCATGTGCTTTGTCTCCATCATGAACGGCTTCAGCTACCGTATACCTTCCCACGTGCGGCAGGTATTGTTCAGCGGCGAAGTCATGCCCATCAAGCACCTGATGAAGTGGAAGTCCGCTCTGCCGCACGCCCGGTTCGTGAACCTCTACGGCCCGACAGAAATCACCTGCAACTGCACCTACGCCATTTTGCCGGACCGCGATTTTGCTCCGGATGAGGCGCTGCCCATCGGACGCGCGTTTCCGAACGAGAAGGTCTTTCTGCTGGACGAGAACGACGCCCTTGTCACCGTGTCCGGGCAGGCAGGGGAGATCTGCGTTTCCGGTACGGCGCTTGCCCTCGGCTATTATGCTGACCCTGTGCGCACAGCGCAGGCCTTTACCCAGAATCCGCTGAACACCAACTGGTATGAGCGTATTTACCGCACCGGTGATCTGGCCCGCTACGACGAAAGCGGCAGCCTGTATTATATTGGCCGCCGGGATTTCCAGATCAAGCACATGGGACACCGCGTAGAGCTTGGCGAAATTGAAGCTGCCGCTATGCGCTGCGACGCTGTGACCCGTGCCTGCTGCACGTTTGATGCCGAACGCCAGCGGCTCCACCTATTTTACACGGGCAGCTGTGAGAAAGCCGCCCTGCTGGCTGCGCTGAAAGAAAGTCTGCCGCCTTTTATGCAGCCGAATACTGCTACGCAGCTGGACGAGATGCCTCTGAATAAAAACGGCAAAATTGACCGCACGGCACTGGCTGCCCTGACGAAAAAAGGAGCCCATAAATGACCGACGCTTCTTTACAAAAAATTGCTGCCACCTACGGCACACCGACGTTTGTCTTTGACACTGACGCTTTGCAGGCCCGCGTGCGCGCTATTCAGGCAATCTGGGGCAGGGAAATCGACCTTTGCTATTCCATCAAGGCCAACCCATTTCTGCTGCCTGCCATGATGCAGGTCACTGCGCGGCTGGAAGTATGCAGTCCCGGAGAGCTTTCGCTCTGCGAGAGCCTGCATGCTGCGGATGCACGTGTTATCTATTCGGGTGTTAATAAGACGCCCGTGGATATTGCCCGCGCCGTGGCCGACGGCGTCGGCACCTGCACAGCGGAATCTCTGCTGCAGGTCCGCTATCTGCAGGATGCTGCACGCAAGGCCGCCAAACGGCTGCCTGTGCTGCTGCGGCTGAACGCGGGCAGTCAGTTCGGCATGTCAAAGGAGGATCTTTTCACCGCATTGGCGCATCGCAGGGAAACACCTGATCTGGAGTTTATCGGCATTCACTACTTTGTCGGGACCCAGCGCAAAAAGCTGGTCAATCAGCAAAAAGAGCTGGCCATGCTGCGGGAACTGTACGCTGAAATTGAGCAGACCTTCGGCCTGCGTCTGCCGGAACTGGAATACGGCCCAGGGCTGGCGGTGCCGTATTTTGACGGCGACGATTTTACCGACACACTGTCCCCGGCCAAAGACCTTGCGCCAGCACTGCGCGAAGTCAGCAGCTGGGTCCATCTGACCGTTGAGATGGGCCGCTTTTACACCGCCGAATGCGGTTATTACCTGACCACCGCCATGGACTGCAAGGACCACGGCGGGCAGCACTACTGCATTGTGGACGGTGGAATGAACCACCTGAATTATCTTGGCCAGATCATGGGTATGAAACGCCCGCATCTGCGCCATTTTGCTGCCCGGGCATCTTCCGTACAGGACTGGACACTTTGCGGCAGCCTTTGTACTACGAACGATGTTCTTGTGCGCAGTATGCCGCTGGCCGGACTATGCCCCGGCGACCTGCTTGTTTTTGAAAACACCGGTGCCTACTCTGTTACGGAAGGACTTGGTCTGTTTTTGAGCCGCGACCTGCCGCAGGTCATTCTGTGGCAGAACGGCACGCCGCACCCGGTACGCAGCGAAACGCCGACCTATCCCATCAATACACCCGCTGTGTAAGATAATTTGAAAAGGAGAAATACCCATGGAACGTTTACTGGAAATTTTAAGCGAAATCAAAGAGGACGTGGACTTTTCCACCTGTACAACGCTGATCGATGACGGCATCCTGGACTCTTTCGACATTCTGCAGATCATCTCGGCCCTGAATGAGGAATACGACATTTCGATCCCTGCATCCGAAATCATGCCGCAGAACTTCAACAGCGCCGAGGCCCTTTACAAGATGGTCCAGCGCCTGCAGGAAGATTGATGTCCGAGATGCCCGAAATATAAGATAACGCTTGCATTTATTCCAAACTTATTGTATAATACTAAAAGCGGACAGGGCTGAATTGCGCTGTTTCGCGTACAGATGCAGGTCCCGCGCATGGGCAGCCTGTGAACCATGTCAGGCGGGGAACCGAGCAGCATTAAGCGGCGCTTGCCCAGTGCCGCGGTCAAGCCTGCATCTGTACGCAAAGCAGCGCAGCCGCGTGCTCTGCCCGCTGTTTTTTGTAGCTTTGCAGGAGGTGAGCCGATGTACCGTGCCCTGTATCGAAAATGGCGTCCCCAGCGCTTTGCGGACGTGGTTGGCCAGACGGCCATCGTCACGGCCCTGCAGAACCAGATTTCTGCCGGGCGCATCGGCCATGCGTATCTGTTCACCGGCACCCGCGGCACCGGCAAGACGACCTGCGCCAAGATCTTTGCCAAGGCGGTCAACTGTCTGGACACTTCCAGCCCCGACCCCTGCGGCGAGTGTGAAATTTGTAAGGGCATTGACTCCGGCTCCGTCATGGACATCATCGAGATGGATGCCGCGTCGAACAACGGCGTTGACGACATCCGCGACCTGCGCGACGAGGTAGCCTATCTGCCGTCGGTCTGCAAGTACAAGGTCTACATCATCGACGAGGTGCACATGCTCTCCACCGCGGCGTTCAATGCGCTGCTCAAAACGATGGAGGAACCGCCCGAGCACGTCATCTTTATCTTAGCCACCACCGAGGTGCAGAAGGTTCCCGTCACGATTTTGAGCCGCTGCCAGCGGTATGACTTCACCCGCATCACGGCGGATGACATTGCCGGGCGGCTGCTCTACGTAGCCGGGCAGGAGAAGATTGAGCTGGACGAGAACGCCGCACAGTTGATTGGCCGTCTGGCCGACGGTGCCATGCGTGACGCGCTGTCCATTCTGGACACCTGCGCCGGTGTCGACAACCACGTGGACGAGGCGCTCGTCCGCCGTATGGCCGGTGTCACGGATAGGGGCTACCTGTTTGAGATCAGCGACGCCATCGCGGCAGGGGACTCCGTCACTGCACTGGAAAAAATCGCCGAGCTGCGCCAGCAGAGCGTCGATATGCGCCGCCTCTGCATGGAGCTCGCCGGGCATTACCGCAATCTGATGCTCTGCGCGCTGCCGGGCGGCACGTCACTTCTGACCGGCATCTCGCCGGAGGAGGAGGCCGCCTACACCCAGCGCAGGGACTTCCCGCAGCGGGAGGCCATCCGTGCGGTCAATGCGTTCGGCTCGGCGCTTGAGAAAATGAGCCGCGGCACTGACCAGCGCATTGAGCTGGAGTTGGCGATTTTCTCGCTGACTCAGCCCGAGACTGCCGCTGCACCTGTTATCATCCAGCAGCCCGCCCCGGTAGCACCCGCCGCGCCTCAGGCGTTCGCCAGCGCGCCGCGCACCTACACAGTAGCGCCGCCGGTACAGGCTGCGCCCTCTGTAGTGCCGCCCGTGGTACAGCCGCAGAGCGTTCCCGCCGCTGCACCGGATGATGTACCGCCGCCCATTGACGATGACCCGCCGTTCCTGCAGCCGGAGCTGAAGCCCGCCCCGCAGCAAACTCCCGCGCCGGTACCGCCAGTACACGCTGCCCCGGCCCCGCGTAAGGCCGAGCCGCCGCGGCAGGCAGGCCCGCTGGAGCCGTTCGCCTTCTGGCCCGCCGTGCTGGCCGATTTGGAGGAGAATGATGCGATGCTCATCTCCTTTTTGCGCGGCACCCGGGCCTATTGCGACGGCAAGCGCGTGCTGTTTGAGTGCAGCGACGCCTTCCGCGATTATATCCGCAATAACCGGGAAGTCAGCAAGCGTCTTAAGGAAACTATCTACCGTGTATCGCGCACCAAGTACAGTATCGGCCCCTATGAGGAGCCAAAGACCGACGACACCACCGCTGCCGTCAGCCTGGACGAGACCCTGCACACGATGCAGGCGCTTGGTGTCGATTTGAAAATCATTGATAAATAATTATTTTTGGAGGATACAACCATGAAAGCAAGACTGCCCAAGGGCTATGGCCGACCCGATCCCAACGCCATGATGCGTCAGGTCCAGAAGATGCAGGACGACATCCGCGCCAAGCAGGAGGAGCTCGAAGCCAAGGAGTACACCGGCACCGCCAGCGGTGAGATGGTCACTGTCACGATGAACGGCAAGCATGAGATCACCGCCGTCAATATCAAGCCCGAGGCCGTCGACCCCGATGATATTGAAATGCTTGAAGATCTGATTGCCGCCGCCGTCAACAGCGCCTCCGCTGCCGTTGACAAGGACTCCGAGGAGGAGATGTCCAAGATGACCGGCGGTCTGAACATCCCCGGTCTGGGCTAAGAGGCTGCCTATGTTCAACAACAATGTTGAGCCGCTGGAAAATCTGATCGACCAGTTTGCCCAGTTTCCCGGCATTGGCCGCAAAAGTGCGGTGCGTATGGCCTATCAGGTCATGTCGATGCCGCCCAAGCAGGCCATGGAGTTGGCCAAGGCGATTGAGCACGCCAAAAGTGACCTGCACCGCTGCCGCATCTGCCAGGACTACACCACCGGCGATGTCTGCAAGATCTGCGCCTCCCAGAAGCGGGACCGCAGCATCATCTGCGTGGTCGAGGGCCCGCGCGACATCAAGTCGATTGAGCGCACCCACGAGTACAACGGCCTGTACCATGTGCTGCACGGCCTGATTTCGCCGATGGATGGCATCGGCGCAGATCAGCTCTGCATCAAGGAGCTGCTGGCCCGTCTGAATGACACCGTCAAGGAAGTCATCATGGCCACCAGCCCGACGGTGGAGGGCGAGGCCACGGCGATGTATATCGCCAAGCTCATCAAACCTCTGGGCATCAAAACGACCCGCCTGGCCTATGGCCTGCCCGTCGGCTCGAGTCTGGAATACGCCGATGAGACGACGCTGTACCGTGCCATGGCCGGACGCGGCGAGATGTAAAAAAACCTGTACCGCTTTTGCCGGTACAGGTTTTTTTATTGCAGCTTTATTTCAGCAGACCGTAATCCCGCAGACAGCGCTGTACACCCGTCAGGGTATCGTCAAAGCCGACACCCGCTGCCGCACGGAACCTGCCGCCGTCCATCAGCAGGCTGCGCGGCCAGTCTGCCGCCTCTACGACGGGGTGGATGTCCAGCAGCGCACAGGCGCGCCGGGCCGTCGTGACCATGTCGCAGTCGTTCTCGCTGCCAAAGTTGTACACACCGCCCGGCAGTTCCATGGCCTGGGTCAGCCGCTCCACGGCCTCCCGCACATAGGTGATGCCGCGGTAGTCCCGCGCCGAAAACCGCAGCGTCTCCTGCCGCATAGCGGCGGTCAGCAGGTTCAGCAGGAAGTTACCGCGGATCGGCAGGCCGTACCCGGGCAGGTCGTACATCCAGGCCGCCCGCAGCAGCACGGCATCGGGCAAAATATCCAGCACGCGCTGCTCCATCTCCTGCTTGTGGCGGCCATAGACGTTGGCGGGGGAGAGCGGTGTATCCTCGTCAAACGGTCCGTGCTCAGTAAGGCCCGTGTAGACCTGGTCAGAGCTGAACGCAACCAGCTTTGCGCCGCTTTTTTGCGCTGCAGCCGCCATCCAGCACGGCAGCAGAACGTTGGCGCGGTAGGACTCGTCCGGGTGGTTTTCGCTGTAGACCGTGTCGGAGAGCGCCGCCGTGTGTACGATCACATCCGGCTGCTCGCGCCGCACCCAGTCGGCCACGGTCTGCTCATCCGCTGCGGCCAGCATTCCTTTGGGGAAGGCGCACAGCTCGTACCGCCCCGCCAGCTGGGTCATGATGCGTGCCCCCACAAAGCCGCCCGCGCCGGAGACCAATAGCTTTTTCATGTCTTTTCCCTCGCAATACGATTTTTGTCTTTATTGTACCGTTTTTGCGCAGCTGTTGCAACCGGCTTGACAAATTCCGCGCTGGTTTGTATAATAGAGGCACCTAAAATAAGGTGTGGATTTTTACAGTTCTGATACTACTTTTCGCCACACAGCGCTTTCTTTCCGGGAAAGCGTTGTGTGGTTTTTGTTGTGTCAAAAGGAGGAGCCCATGAACGATACCTTCATGAAAGAAAAGCCGATTTTTCCGCTGCTGACCTCAATGGCCCTGCCTATGGTCGTCTCGATGCTGGTCAATGCACTGTACAACATCGTGGACAGCCTCTTTGTCGCCCGCATCAGTGAGGAAGCCATGACTGCGCTGTCCCTCGTCTACCCGGTGCAGAACCTCATCAACGCGATTGCCATCGGCTTCAGCATCGGCATTGCCGCACTGATCTCGCTGCATCTCGGTGCAGGCAACAAAGAAAAGGCTGACATGGCCGCCACCCACGGCATGGTGCTTTCGCTGATCCACGGCGTCGTGATTTCCATCGTCTGCACCGCCATCATGCCGCAGTTCCTGCGCTCCTTCACCAGCGACGAGACCGTCATTGCCATGGGCGTGACCTACTCCCGCGTTGCCTTTATGTTTGCCGTCGTCATCATGGCCGCCATGGCGTTTGAGAAGATCTTTCAGGCGGTGGGCCGGATGAACATTACGATGATCGGACTGATGGGCGGCTCGGTCTGCAACATCATTCTGGACCCGCTGTTGATTTTCGGCATCGGCCCGTTCCCCAAAATGGGCATTGCCGGTGCGGCGCTGGCTACCGGCATCGGCCAGATGGTCCCCGTCATCTTCTATCTGATTGTCTACTTCGTCAGCCCTATCCCGGTCAGGCTGTGCTCCGGCTGCCTGAAGCCGGACGCCAAAATGGCCCTGCAGCTCTATTCCATCGGCGTACCGGCCATCCTGAATCTGGCGCTGCCCTCGGTGCTCATCACCTTCCTGAACTCGCTGCTGGCCGTCTACTCTCAAAGCTATGTCGTCGTGCTGGGTATCTACTATAAATTACAGACCTTCCTGTACCTGCCCGCCAACGGCATTGTGCAGGGTCTGCGCCCCATCATCGGCTACAACTACGGCGCGGGGGAGTATGACCGCGTCAAAAAGCTCTACCGCACGTCCATGGGCATGTGCGCCGCCATCATGGCCGCGGGCACGGTGCTCTGTCTGGCGCTGTCCGGCCAGCTGATCGGGCTTTTCAGCTCGAACGCCGAGACCATCGCCGTCGGCACGTCGGCCCTGCGCATCATCTGCGTCGGCTTCATCGTCTCGACGATTTCGGTCGTCGCCTCCGGCTCGCTGGAGGGTCTCGGCATGGGCGTGCAGTCACTGGTCATCTCGCTGTGCCGTTACATCGTTGTCATCATGCCGCTGGCCTGGCTGTTCTGCCGCCTGCTGGGTGCCGACGGCATCTGGAACGCCTTCTGGGTGACCGAGGTCATCACGGCGGGCATTTCACTGGTCGTATACCACAAGAGCGTGAAGCTGAAATAAACCAACAGGAGCCTGACCACAGCCGGTCAGGCTCCTGTTTTATATAAGTAAGAGGCTTCCCCCAAGGGGGAAGCTGTCGCCGAAGGCGACTGATGAGGGGGGGAGCCCTGCCACGGCCTCTCGTTCACGGGCAGCCACGGACGCTTCGCCCCTCATCCGGCCCTTCGGGCCACCTTCCCCCGAGGGGGAAGGATTTTCGTTACGCCTGCTCCTGCACGTACCGAATAAACGCATCGCGCTCCGCGGTGGAGCGCACAACGGCCGTGTACATCCAGTCGCCCATGTCCAGGCGCAGCGCCTGGGGAATGCGCTCACACATCCGCATACGGGAGCCGTACTTGGCCATGATCTGCGCATGGGTGTGCTTGTACTCATGGCAGTCGCGGCGGCCTGCGTAGACGCAGAAATACTTCGGGCCGTCCAGTTCGGCGTTGCGTACCTCGTCGTAGCAGACCATGTCCGCCCAGATCTGGTAGCAGTCCACCGAGTTCGCATAGTTGATCATATCGGGCGTGTAGCCGCCTGCGGGGCGCATGTTGACCTCCAGCGCAACGTAGTCGCCCTTTTTGCCAAGACCCGGCTTGTCCTCATTCAACCGGAAGAACTCGCAGTGGAAGAAGCGGCTCTTTGCGCCGAACGCCTTGATGGTGCGGAAGCCCACATCCTTCAGCGCAGCGGGCACGGACTTCTGCGTCCAGTAGGAGAGGTCGCCTTTCTGACTGACGATGTCCAGCATCGGGGTGGGGAACACGTTGGAGGTGTAGAACAGCGGCACGCAATGGCTGTCGGCCACACCGTCAAAGCTGACGATGGTGCCGTTGATGTACTCCTCCATAATGTACCGGACGTTATGCGGCTCGGCGTAGAATTCTTTCAGCTCGGTGAAATTGCGCAGCTTGTAGGTTGCCTCGGCGCCGCAGCCGTTGTCCGGCTTAACGATGACCGGATAGCCGACCTCCTTGATAAAGGCGCGGGCCTCGGCCAGTGTGCTGACAATATGGTGGCGCGCCACCGGTACCCCCGCGGCGATGTAGCTTTCCTTCATTTTGCTCTTGTACTTGATGCGCTCGATGAAGTCATTCTTCGCACCGGTATTGATGTTGAAATCCGTGCGCAGCTGGGCGTCCATCTCCAGCCAATACTCGTTGTTGGACTCGATCCAGTCGATCTTGCCATAGTGAAAGGTAAAGTACGCGACAGCGCGGAGCATCTCGTCGTAATTGCCAAGATCATTCACGCGGTAATACTCAGTCAGGCACTGCTTCAATTCCCAGGGAATCTCGTCAAACGGAGCATCACCGATGCCCAGCACATTGACGCCGTTGCGGTGCAGACGGTCACAGAAATTCCAGTAGGTCTTGGGAAAATGCGGGCTGACAAAGATAAAATTCATCGGGTACTTCAACTTCCTCTCTCAAACTTCACTCGAACCGGCGTCACACAAAGCGATTCTGTGCAGCGTCATACTCATAGCCGATCTCGCGCAGGGCCGCACACAGCGCGTCACGGTCAGTCTCCTCACGGTCACACAGCGCGTCCAGACTGGCGTCGCGGTCCCGCAGTTGGGTGTTTACATAGCTCAACAGCATTACAGGGTCACGGGGGAGCATAGACCCACCTCCTAAAAAGCAAGCGTAAAAGAGAAAAAGCCGGTCACACGATGTGACCGGCATTTTTTCCTTCCAATCAGACCGCGCGGGTAACTTTACCAGAGCGCAGGCAGCGGGTGCAGGCGTAGATATACTTCGGGGAACCGTCCACGATCGCCTTCACGCGCTTGACATTGGGGTTCCAGGTACGGTTGCTCCGACGATGAGAGTGAGAAACCTTGATACCGAACGTGACACCCTTGCCACAGCAAGAACATTTGGCCATAATTGCTTGCACCTCCTTTTCAATAGCTTTAATAGTATAGCGTATACTGCGCGAAAATGCAAGTGTTTTGACAGAAAAAATTTTGATTTTTTTCATAATTTTGCGTTTTTGTTTGATTCAGGCGCTAAATATTGTGTTTTCGGTGCCTACAGGGCTTGTCTTGCCGCCATTTCTACGATATAATAGACTAAGCTTTTAATGGGGTGGTGTTACCTTTTGAACGGATTGCTGTCTCCCGCGGTGATCGTGCAGTATCTGCTGCGCGCTGTTGTCGTGCTCATCACCATCCCGTTTCATGAGTCGGCCCACGCGCTGGCCAGCCACCTGCTGGGTGATGACACTGCCGTGCGC
>ERZ773195.946-NODE-946-length-23360-cov-4.040249_pt1 | contig 23360 bp, 14 predicted proteins | sample MGYA00580530_ERZ773195 | MGnify/ENA primary metagenome ERZ773195 (study PRJEB29015, sample SAMEA2737751) | human gut metagenome | biome: human gut; feature: human-associated habitat; material: faeces | place: China | collected 2012 ...
TCCGAGATCCGTTTCCGCGTGGTGAAGGAGACGGAGCCGGATTCGCGCCTTTTCGAGTATTTGTTCGAGTCGATACAATTGTTAGAGCTTTCGGATAAGGGGGTGGCGAATTTTCATCTGGTCTTTTTGCTGCGACTCTTGCATTATCTGGGGATATATCCGAACGTCGAATCATATGTGGCAGGTTCTTGCTTCGATATGCTGAATGGCGTGTTTGTCGATCGTATACCGATGCATCGCCATTATCTGAACCGGCAGGAGAGTGTGGTTTTGGCCCGGTTGCTGAAGATCAGCTTCGAGAATATGTCGTTGTATTCTTTTTCCCGGCAGGATCGTGTGAGTGTCATAAACCGTATTCTTGAATATTATCGCCTGCATTTGCCGGATTTTCCCGAAATAAAGTCCTTATCCGTCATGCAAAGTCTGTTCGATTAGCATATTGCTCCTTTAAATACTTGCCAGTTTGCGGAAAAGGTTATACTTTTGCCGCACTTATTATAAAAATGGCTCTGTAGTTCAACGGATAGAATAGAAGTTTCCTAAACTTTAGATCCGAGTTCGATTCTCGGCGGAGCTACAATAAAAAAGGCAATCGTTACGATTGCCTTTTTTATTACCAGTGGAATGCCTCGAAGGTCACCCGGTCTCCGTTTAGGAAACACTTTAAATATTCGTTACCTATTCGAACATCCTCGTAATAATCAGTTCCGTTTGCATATTCGACATAGAAAGAATCGAAATATTCGTCTTTCCAGTCCCAATAAAAACTTGTTTTCAATTCGTCAGTCATACCGTTGGGATAATAGATAATTGTAAAATCTTCTCCCGTATGATCGTTATAGAAGTCGAGCCGTTGTTCGCATTCGTACCCTTTGTTATTGGTATAAAAATCAACCCAGGTATTATTGCATAATGCATCGGTCGCCCAGCCGTAATCATCATAATACGGATCATCCTCACAACTGTTGAACAGACAGAGTGCGGACAGCAGAAATAATAAACCGAGTATATTCTTCTTAATCATGATTCCAAATATTAATCATTCAATGACAAAGATATGAATTAAAACGATATAGAGGAATGTTTGTGCGGCCGTATTGTTGATGGAAAGCACGTGTTTATACAAATTTTATTCGTAATCAGGCAATTCAATATCGGTTGTCTCTTCCCATTTCCCATTGTTGTAGATGCTGATCTGGAATGTGTCGTCGGATTCGGAACGGCTGTAGAGGCGGCCTTTATAACGGATGATTTTGTTTTTTTCCGGAATGATATTGTCGATTTGCCGTTCCCGGATCGGTTCGTCGTTTTTGGCGATGGCCGAAAGGCGGACGGCTATTTTATTGTCGGTGGGAGGTATGAAAGTATAAAAAGAATGTACTTTGTTTACTTCTCCGATCTCATTATTCTTGAATGTATAGGAGAGGATTTGCTTATCCGGGGTTTTTATCCCCTGACCGGTGGCGATGTCCAGCTGATTGGATATTCCGTCGATCTCCATATCGAACTGTTTCAGTATGTCGGAAACCGAATCGGTCGCCATGAACTCAATACGGCTGACGATACGTTGAAGAGATCTTTGTTGGTGATTTCTGCAACATCGATGTTTAGGGATATCATTTCGTAGAATGTATCCGAGATGCTGTCGAAAGAAAAAGTTGAACCGGATAATACAGCGTTTTTTGAATTGTGGGCTAAAAAGTAGAATTTGTAGTCGCCTTGTGGCAAACTGTCATATATGCAACTGAAATCCGCATCCAGATCGGTGGGATTGTAAGTGAACTGCTTGTGCTTGATTAATGCAGGAGTATCTTCGTTTTTAAATACCACATATTCGATGGTGGAACATATTTCGTTCAATTCGGCGTCGCTCTCTCCAGCTTTCGAAGCCGTTGGTTCCGGAATCACGTTATTCGGTATGCTGCGGGTGGGAAAAGACACTATCTCTTTTTCCATCTGAATGCTGAATTGAATGGGGAAAAACTTTGTTTGCGGGATGACTTTTTCGAGTGAAGAACTGTCGCAACCTGTCAAGTAGAGTACGCAGCCAAGTGCAAAAAACACTTTCTTTCTCATAGTTAAGTTTTTTAGTTGTTTATAATGTTACAAAGGAAAGATAAATAATCAGAAATGAAAAATATTTGTAGATGAATTTAAAAAGATATTTTATATTTGTCGAACAGACACAATGTATTAACCTTAAAAAGAACGAAAAACATGGCACGTCCTGTAACATTATGTACATTGCAGTGGGGAGACTTACCGCTGGATGTTATTTGTGAAAAAGCAAAATCATTTGGTTTTGACGGTGTTGAATTGGGATTACCATCTCATTTGGATGTTCGGCAGACAGATCCGGAATATTATCGGAATATCAAGGTGACACTCGATAAGTACGGTTTGCAACTGTTTTGTATTTCGAATCATCTGGTCGGCCAGGCGATATGTGATAATATCGATCAACGGCATAAATCCGTATTGCCTGATTATATCTGGGGCGATGGCGATCCCGATGGAGTGCACCTGCGGGCGGTCGAAAATATGATTCAGGCAGCCCATGCCGCTAGAATGCTGGGAGTCGACACCGTAGTCGGTTTTACGGGAAGTTCGATCTGGTAATGGCTCTACTCCTTTCCTCCCGTTACCGACGAGATGGTGAATGAAGGGTATGCTGATTTTGCCCGACGTTTTATTCCGATTTTAGACGAATATCAAAAGTTAGGTGTCCGTTTCGCTCTCGAAGTACATCCGACCGAGATCGCGTTCGATACTTATTCTGCCCGTAAGGCTCTTGAAGCGATCGATTATCATCCGGCTTTCGGTTTTAATTACGATCCGAGCCATTTGGGGTATCAGGGAGTGGATTATGTAGACTTCATTAACCAGTTCCCGGATCGTATTTTCCATGTCCACATGAAAGATGTGTATTGGAGCGATACTCCGAAACAGATCGGCGTGTTCGGCGGCCATTCAACTTTTGGCGATGCCCGCCGCTTCTGGAATTTCCGTAGCTTAGGACGTGGAAAGATCCGGTTTGAAGAAATTATCCGTGCTTTGAACGATATCGGCTATCAAGGTCCGCTCTCGGTGGAGTGGGAAGATAGCGGCATGGATCGTGAACATGGAGCACGCGAGTCTTGCGCTTTTGTCAAACAGGTGGATTTCCTGCCGTCGGCACATGCCTTCGATGCCTGTTTTGAAAGATAAGAGGATGTAGGTAAGAAGGGATAAGTGCGGCAAAGGTTTATCCCTTCTTTTTTATTTAGTCCATTTCATACATGTCCGGTTCCTCGCTCCTGCTTTTGTCTTTTTTCTTGTTCATATTGCCGAAGTTGTAGGTCAGGGTAAAACCAACTCTTCTGCCACCGCGCCAGTTCTCAGAATCCTGCCAGAAACCGTCTCCGGATGTAATGGTGCGGAATCTGCGGGAGTCCAGCAAGTCGCGTGCATTGATACTTAACGTTAACTTATCTTTTAAGAAAGATTTGCGCAATCCAAGATCGACTGAGTAGTTCGGTTCGCGGTATCCTTGTGCCATCAAGCGCTTGGAATTATAGTTGCCTGTGCCCTGTAGGGAAACACCCCAAGGAAGACTGACATTGGCAATCATGCGTACGTTCCAGTTGAAGCTTTCATCCTCCTCTCCAGTGACAGGAGCTTCCGCTCCTTCGGGCAGATAGCTGAAACCGTCTAATTTGGAGTAGTAGAGGTTTACGGTCGTTGTCAGGCTAAGGATGCTGAATAAATTGTTTTTTCCAACGATTTCCAGACCGCTGTTTTGCTGGCGGGCTACGTTTTCACTGGTCGTGTACATTACATTGTCTGCCGTGTTCAAGAAACGAATGCGCTGGATCACGTCATCTGTCGAGCGATAGTAGCCGGACAATGATAGGGTATGGCCGGATTCCCAGGTCTTGATATAATTCAATTCGAAAGAATGGGAATATTCAGGTGTCAGTTCCGGGTTACCGAAAGAAATGTTGGAGGCATCGGAAATATTGCGGAATGAATTTAATTGTCCACCCCAAGGACGACGTAGGCGACGGGTATAGTTCACTTGTATTTCATTGTTTTTAGGGAGGGCATAGGAGATAAAGGCACTTGGAAACAACTTGAAATAGTCTTTCTCGAAAGTTTCCGACGGCTTGCCGTTAAATTCCTGGTCGAAGTCCAGCGAGCGAGTATCCACACGCCAATATTCTCCACGTAGGCCGGCTTGGTAGCTCAGATTGTTCCACTTGCCTCCATACGTCATGTACAAGGCATGCACATCCTGGTTATATAGAAAGCGGTTGTAAAGTGCCTGGTCCTGTTCGATGTCGGTAGCGGTTGTTCCGGTATAGGTATCCACAGGGCTGGATTCTCTTTGGAATGTCCCTTTATAACCTGCCTCGATCCGGCTCGCGTCGGATATTTTGTTTGTGTAGTCGGCCTGAACTTCCCAGCTTTTGTTTTTGATGTTGTTTTCCTGAGTTTGATATTCCTGTTTGTCGGTTAAGTTAGTGTCCGTATATCGGGTTGATTGTTCGTAAATGCTTAGTCCGTCGTTTCTCCATTGGTTATTGCTGACGGTTAAGTCTATATTGCTGTTTTCCGAGAATTTGTGTAAGTAATTCAATTCCAGGTTGTACATTTTCATGTCCGAGTTTCCGTCTGTTGTACGGTCGCTGGTGTAAACCGTATTCTTTTGCTTGTCTGTCGAAATGTAATGGATCGATTCGTTGTTGTCACCCCCTCCAGTCATGCCGGTCATGTTGAATGCTAGGTCGTCGCTTTTGGTAATGTGCCAGGTTGCCCCGATACGTCCGAACCAGTTGTTGTGTTGTCGTTTGGAGTTGTTGGTCTGGTCGAGAAAACTATTGTCGGCTGTATTTTCACGACTTGTGATTCCACCGCCTTTCATTTCCCGGTTCCGATAGCTCAGATTGGCGTACGCGTCTACTTTGCTACTGCTGTAGTTGATGTTTCCACTTGCCTGATAACCTCCGTCCGTATCGGCTCCGGCTTTTACGCTGCCGTAGTAACCGGGTTTCCGGTCATCCTTTAAAATAATGTTGATAATCCCGGCTGTTCCCTCCGGGCTGTATTTAGCAGAGGGATTGGTAATGACTTCCACTTGTTTGATATCTTCTGCCGGCATCATTTCCAGTATGTCCGCCTGGTTGTCTGCTGTCAGTCCCGATGCTTTTCCGTTGATCCAGACTGTTACGCTGGAATTTCCACGCAATGAAACAGATCCTTCGTTATCGACTTCCACGGATGGGATATTGGCAAGCAAATCACTGGCCGATCCCCCTTCGGATGCGATATCTTGTGTTGCGTCGAAAACTTTTCTATCGAGCTCGAATCTCATTTGGGGCTTTTTTGCTACGATTTCTACTTCTCCCAATTGGTTGGCATCTTCTTCCAGGGTGAGTTCTCCAAGATTAAGAGTTTGAGAATTGTTGCTGATTGTTATATTTTTAGAAATTTCCGCGTAGCCGATATAGGAATAAGTAACTATATATTCCCCCTTCTTCAGTCCTCCGATACTGTAATTTCCGTCACTTCCGGTAACGGCTCCCTGCAATATTTTGTCCGAACCTTTTGCTTTAACCTGGACGGTTACAAATTCGAGTGGTCCCCCTAATTCGCCGTCCATTACAATACCTTTAATCCTTCCGTCCGTTTCATTACCTTTTATATCCGGAGCCAAACACAAAAGCATACCGGTTAAAAGTAAGCTCATCTTTTTTGTCATCATCTTCCAAATCTGTCTTTTACATTTTACAAAACGATTTATATGACTGCTATCATACAAAAAGGTTTATTTGAAAAATCAAAAATTAGGTAAAATCCTTTTGTATGGTATGATGATGGATCGGGTATGCCATCTCTTTTCCTTACCTTTTAAACCCTGTCAATGATGAAGTTTTTTTACAGGCTCTTTCTGCTGAGTGGAAGGAGGGAAGTTGAAGAAAGAAGAAACAAGCTGTTTTGTGATACATGAATGACTTTTTATTATCTAATACCTGTTAGAGTTTGTTCTACCTTTTATTCCATGATAAAAAGCAATCAAGATGAAGTATTTTTTCATTCATCTTATCCCGATGTCCCGTTACGCAATTCTATAAATAGGAATTGGATGAAAAACTCCTTCTTGCTTAGTACTATGGCTGAAAAATATGATCATTTCTTTTATGAAGAAATTAAGGGGGAATATATTGATTTCCATGAACAATGATGGGGAACTGTTCGTTTGCAACGAACGATGATGTGGTTGCCTTAGGTTTTTCAAAAGTTTTGGTGCCAATATGGTGTAGGTTTTATCATAGTCCTGCAAGAACTGCGGCTCAAATATAGGCAAATATCCACAACTTTCTATAAAAAAACACACAATAATTTAATCAATTCGATAAAAAGTATATTAGATTCTTTGTATCATACAGATATAACCAAGATTCTACAACTTATATATTAAATAATCACTCCAAATCACCGCAGTTCTTGCAGAACTTAATGTAAATATAAAGAATGTATAATCGTGTAAAATTATAAGTCTTTGTGTTTTAGGATCTTTAGGCTATTTTTTTTATTATAAAATAAAAATGTTAACTTATGAATTTAATCTCAATTAGAAAAAAGCGGAGACCTGCAATTGCTTTATTGCTTTGTACTGGTTTGTTGGGGGCTTGTCCTCCGGATGCCGTTGCTGATGCGGGAGATAGATTGCCCGTCCCTGAAATCCAACAAAGTAAGTCGCCTGTTAAACGTACGTTAGTCGGTACTGTTACGGATGCCTCTACCGGTGAAACACTGATCGGTGTAAATGTTATCATTAAAGGTACTACTCAAGGTACAGTGACTGATCTTGACGGAAAGTTTTCCATTGAAGTAACAGGTAAAGATGAAATCGAAATCTCTTATATCGGTTATAAGACACAAACGATCGAAGTGGGTGATTTAGGCGTCTTGAACGTTAAGATGGAGGGGAATAATGAAGTTTTGGACGAAGTCGTTGTTGTTGGTGCCGGTACTCAGAAGAAAGTATCTATTACCGGCGCGATTACAGCTACAGAAGGTATACAGCTGAAAGCTCCGACATCTTCATTGACCAGCTCACTGGCTGGTAAACTGGCTGGTGTCATTTCTACGAACAGCAGTGGTGAGCCGGGTTCTACTTCTGCGTTCTATATCCGTGGCATCAATACGTTTGGTGGTGTGGCAACTCCATTGATTTTGTTGGATGGCGTGGAAATATCGTCTGGGGACTTGAACCGTATTCCGGCAGAAAGTATCGAAAGTTTTTCGGTTTTGAAGGATGCTTCGGCGACGGCAATCTATGGTAACCGTGGTGCGAATGGCGTCATGCTTGTTACAACCAAACATGGGAAGGAAAATACAAAAGCAACGGTCAACGTGTCGGTCGAGGCTTCTTATTTCCAGCCGATGAATACACCGGAGTTTGCTGATGGACCGACATTCATGCGCACCTATAACGAGGCGCAGCAGGCGCGTAGCGCGACAGTAATTACACCACGTTATTCGGATGAGATCATTGCGGCGACAGAAAGTGGTATCAATCCGTATGTCTATCCGAATGTAGATTGGTATGACATGATTTTCCGTAGTGGAAATTATAATCAACGTGCTAATGTGAACGTATCGGGTGGTGCGTCGCGTGTTACTTATTATATGAGTTTGCAGGCAAACCATGATACAGGTTTGCTCAATGCTGCGGACAATTCAGCTTTCAATCCGAACATTAACCATTGGGAGTACAATTTTCAAAATAACATCAGTTATAAGTTGACGAATACGACGACTGTCAATCTTCGTATGATGGCGCAAATCGGTAGCCAAAAGGGACCGAATAATAAGACTACTGATATCTACAAAAAGGTGATGTATGCCAATCCTGTCTCTTTCCCCGCTTATTTCCCTGGCGAAGAAGATCATATTTATTATGGTAATGCCGAAATTAAAGCAGGGGCTTACGGAGAAAACCCTTACCAATACATGATGGGATCGTTCAGGGAAGACAACTTCAATACGCTGAATACCTCTTTGGATATCTCGCAAGACTTGGGATTTGTCACAAAAGGTTTAAGCGCAAAGGTTTTAGTGAACTTTAAAAATTGGTCAAACTCTTATTATACCCGTTCGCTATCTCCTTATTACTATCAGGTACAGCCCGATAGTTACGATCCCGAAAATGATACCTATGCTTTGCGACTTTTGCAAACTGGTACGGATTATATCAGCCAGTCTGACATCACTAAAGAGGCCGATCAAACATTCTATTTGGATGCCCGTTTGGATTGGAAACGTTCGTTTGGCAAGCATAATATGACTGCCATGTTCATGTATATGATGAGAGAGTATCGTAATGGAGTCTTGCCCAATCGTAACCAGGGTTATTCAGGACGAGCCACTTATGATTATGACAACCGCTACTTGGTAGAGTTCAATTTCGGTTACAATGGTTCCGAACGGTTGGCAAAGGAGGATCGTTTTGAGTTCTTCCCGGCCGCATCTCTCGGTTGGGTATTAAGCGGGGAGCAGTTTTGGGAGCCGATCGCCGATTATGTGGATTATTTCAAGATTAGGGGATCATACGGTTTGGTTGGTAGTGACCAGTTCAACAGTGGTGCACAACATTTTCTTTACCAAAATCAAGTAGCTATTGGGAGCGGTGCCTCTTGGCATTCGGGACTTCCCGGGCAATGGTTAAATCGTCAGGGGCATGGTTTCAATATTCTTGCCGTACAAAATGCAGGATGGGAACATGTGAAAAAGTTGGATATCGGACTTGACGCTTCGCTTTTTAACCAAGTGAACATTACATTCGATTATTTCCGTGACTACCGCGACCGTATCTTGATGAAACGTGCCAGCTTCGGAAAGCTACTCGGTTATTGGGGCAGTACGCCTTGGAGCAATATCGGCGAAGTGTTGAATACCGGTTTCGAAGTCAGTGTCAATTGGAAAAAACAATTTGGAAAAGACTGGCAAGTCGACTTCCGTGGTAACTTCACCTATAATCGAAACGAATACAAGTTTTCTGACGAACCGAATTATCCCTATGTATGGCAAACGGAAACTAACAAACCGTTGAATCGATTGACCGGTTATGTGGCAGAAGGGCTTTTCAGCAGTCAAGAAGAGATAAATAATTGGCCTGATCAAACACAGTTAGGTTCGAAGCCGATGCCTGGTGATATTAAATATCGCGATATCGATGGTGATGGTGCGATCACATCCGAGGATAAGGTAATGCTTTCGCCTTACGGGGATATGCCGCGTATCCAATATGGGTTAGGGTTGAACGTTCGTTGGAAGAAATTCGACTTCGGAGTCTTCTTCAATGGTTCGGCCAAACGTAAAATTATGATCAACTCCGGCTTTGCTCCATTTTTGGCTTCCGGTGGCGATGGTGGTCCGTCGGAATCTTTACCACGCAATTTGATGTCGTGGATTGCCGAGAGCCATTGGTCGGTCGACAATCCTAATCCGAATGCACTCTACCCGCGTTTAGGAACTTCAAATGCTGACATCGCGGGTAATATCCAACCGAGTTCTTATTGGATGCGTAACGGCAATTTCCTTCGTTTCAAAACGTTGGAATTGGGTTATACCTTCCCGATGTGCCGCGTTTATTTCAGCGGTGATAACTTGGCCGTATTCAGTCCCTTCAAGTTGTGGGATCCGGAATTGGCTTGGAACGCTTATCCGTTGCAGCGGACTTTTAACCTGGGGGTGCAATTTACTTTCTAATGTTTAATTAACTAATAGAATAACGAGATGAAACTAACAAAAAATATCAGACAATATATCAAGATAGCCTTGTCGGCCGGTCTGCTGGCATTCCCTTCTTGCAGCTATTTGGATGTCATACCACCGGCACAACCGGATTTCGATGACACAATGAAGGACGAGTCAGCAACTTTAGGTTTCCTTTTTACCGCTTACTCAGGCACCTCGCTATATACTTTCTGGCGAGAGAGGAGTGGAGATGCTTCGTTGGCCACCGATGAATATGTCGAGCCGAAAGACTGGGACTGGAATATGCAGAAAATGCTGTACGGAACCGTTTCAGCGGCCGATGATATCGGTGACTGGGAGAATTTGTATAACTACATTGGATATGTCCACTACTTTTTGGAACAGTTGGATCGTTTGAACCCGGCAGGTGTGACAGAGGAGGAGAAGGCACAATACCGTGCCGAATGCTGGTTTCTCGAAGCATATTATCATTTCAAAGTATTGCAAAACTATGGGCCTTGTCCTATCATCGAAACAAAAGTAGATCAAAACATCCTTCCGTCCGAAATTCCGGGGCGTTCGCATTTTGATTATTGTGTAGATTGGATTGTAGGAAAATTGGATGCGGCAGCCGAAGTTTTACCGGCAACACAGACAACTGAAAATTTAAGCCGTGCAGATGCCACTATCTGCAAAAGTTTGAAAGCTCGTGTGCTGCTCTATGCTGCTTCTCCTCTTTGGAACGGTTCATTTGTTTATCCGAACTGGCGGAACACCAATTATGAGACGCCGGGCTATGGAATGGAGTTGGTTAGCAATAAATATGACCCTGCCAAGTGGGAACGTGCTTTGACGGCTTGCAAGGAGGCGTTAACAGCTGCTGAAGCTGCCGGATATAAATTGTTTGATCTTGAAGCTTCTGAAGCAAAGGCTGCTATTGATAAAGTACCGCTTCCATTCATTCCGGGGAAAGAAGAGGATACGGAGGAAAACCAATCGTTCAAAAAGCGAGTTCAGATGTTTCAATATATGATTACGGCGCACGAAGGGTTCAATAACAAGGAAATCATTTGGGCTATCAATCTTGATGCGAATGGCATTGATGCCGGTGTCACGAAATCGCGGCTTCCGAACCGACTTGTCAAAAAGAGTGACGGTTCGTGGGCCGGAGGCTATCATGGGACTGCACCTACTTGGGCGGCTGTAAACCGTTTCTATACGGAAAACGGTCTTCCTCCTGCTAAAGATCCGGATTTCTATTTGCAAAGCGAGTGGCTGACACGTTACTATGAGGGAGCTTCCAGTCCGGAGTTGTCGAAAGATCAATTGGATAGCGAGGAAATTAAGAATGATATTGTCAAGTTTAATGTTGGTCGTGAACCGCGTTACTATGCGTGGATTGCCTATGACGGTTGTGAGTATATGCCGTTAATCAACAACAATAACCCATTATGGCTGAACTTGAAGAATTCCAATACGAATGGTTATTCACTTTCTAATACGCGTAATGCAACAGGTACCGGTTTCTTGAATAAGAAATTCATCGTGCCGAACGGGGTATATCTGTCTTCCGGATCCACTTCAGGTGACAAGTTCCGGATCATTCTGATTCGTATGGCGGAATTGTATTTGAATTTGGCTGAATGTTATGCAGCATTAGATCGTACAGATGAAGCGTTAGAGAATCTGAATGTTATTCGGGAACGGGCCGGTGTACGTAAGTTGACTACAGCTGATCTTTCGACCATGTCACTGATGGAATGGGTCCGTAATGAACGGGCAATCGAACTGCATGCCGAAGGTCACCGATATTATGACGTCCGTCGCTGGCGTATTGCCGACCAAGTAATGCAGCCCTCCGAATTTAAAGGGCTGAATGGAATGACTGTCAATCCTTCATTTGAGGAGTTCAATCAAATCGTGCCAATCGACCAGCCGATCCAATGGAACGTCAGACAGTATTTGGTTCCGATCAAGAATAGTGAATTGTACAGTGATCCTCAGTTGGTGCAAGCTCCTGGTTATTAATCTAAAAAACGAATTGTATGAAAGTGAATTATATAGGAATTGCATGTCTGGCTGTTCTTTTGTTGACAGCTTGTGACGAGTCGAAATATGAATTGGAAAACTTAGTGCCGGAAGAATATCACAAAGTGCTTTATATTAATAAATCCGGTACGCAGGAGCTCACTCTTTACAATACGGGAGAGCTTAATACTTATGCTTTCTCTGTTTATAAGGGTGGTAGTGATCCGTCATTGACGGCAAGCGGGGAAATAGCCGTTCACTCGCAAGAGGAAGTCGATGTACTTTATGGCACGGACTATCGGATAATCCCTTCAGGTTCTTATTCGATGGACACCGATCGATTGGATTTTGCGTCGGAGGAACGTAGTAAAGTCGTTACGCTTTCGTTGTCGACAGATTTGATCGGTGCGGCGATGGAGGCGAATCCGGAAGCGACTTATGTGCTTCCGCTTTACCTGACGAGCGAGAAGGACTCGGTCAATGCCGATAAAAGTGAATTGTTTATCCGGATAACAGATGTGTTGACCCCGGCTATGGGGTTCACGGATACCGACATTCAGCCATTGTCTTACACATATGGATTCAACACGGAGTCAGTTGAAGTCGGTTTCGGTTTGGATACGGACAACAATTGGGATGTAGAATGTCAGTTTGTCGTAGATCCCGGATATGTTACAGCTTATAACGCAGAGAACGGCACAGCTTATAAGCTGTTTCCGGAAGGGAACTATTCATTCGAAGATGTTGTCACCTTGCCTACGGGGACGAGCACGACCGATTTGGCGGTGACGCTCAACGGCAACGGATTGACTCCGGGAGAATATATGTTACCTATTCGTTTGGATAATGTTTCGCTGTTCAATATTGCTGAAAACGCCGTCTACCCGTTGGTAGTTCGGGTTGTCGGAATCAAGTTGGATCGTGCGGGCTGGAGTATACAAGCCAATACGGAAGAACGGACCGGAGAAGGTGCCGGAAACGGTGTGGCGACATGTTTGCTGGATGGGCAATTATCGACTTTCTGGCATTCACAATGGAGTGGCGGATCGATTCCACTTCCGCATGAAATCGTTGTGGATATGAAGAAGGAAACAACTTTGACCAACATCAGCTTGACTGAAAGGCAGCATGATAGCTACCGGGATGTGAAGGGTGGTGAATTTTTTGTCAGTTCAGATAAGCTCAACTGGACAGCAGTCGGTGCATTTGAAGCGCAGAAGGTACTCGAAGAGCAAATCTTCAGCGTCACACCGACAAAGGGACGCTATTTTAAGATAAAAATTACTGATAGTTATCGTGCAAGTAATTCGTCGTTGGCTGAAATCAATGCTTATGGAATAGATTGATTTTTGATGAATGTTCGGAATGCTCAATTGTAAATGCCTTTTATAGGAAAAAGAGGCACTTGTGAATTGGGCATTCCGTAACAAAAGTTCAGAATCGGGATATACTTATTGTATAATATTGTTTATTCAATAATGTTTTACATTCTTTATGGATTGCTGTAAATTTTCGTATTTTTCTGATAAAAAGGACTTTGTCGCTATAAAGACGGTCATCATGACGATGAAGTCAACCTTCATGCTGATGATCCCCGGAATCTTATTTGAAATAGAAAAAACTCAGATAAGGTTTTTTGTATCTACCCGAAAAATAGTGGTGCTGGAGCTTTCAAGGTAAAGTTATAATAAAAATGGAACCGAATCCTTCCGTACTCCGGAACGTAACCGATCCGTCCATTTCTTTTACTAACTGTTTCACACTGCAAAGTCCCAGACCATGGTCGGGATGAACTTTTTTCCCCTCGATTTGAACACGATAGAACTGTTTACCCAGTTTTTTCTGTGCTTTTTGCGGTATTCCCCAACCGGTGTCCTGGATGGCGATAGAAAGATGATTGTCATGTTCAGATAAAACGACCGTGATTTTAACATCGTCGTCCGAGTATTTCAGTGCATTTTCCAATAGATTTCGTAAGCAACGTTCTAGACGGGTCGGATCTGTATATATTTTAATGTATAGGAACTGGATTGTCCGTAAGCATTCGGTGGATCACGTATTTTTTCATCAAACTTCCGTCATTATTTTTGTGCCAAAAATAAGATTTATGATGACATGAGAAGAAGTAGCAGAGATAATGAACTACAGCAAAGAGCATAAAATGACTTATTAAGTCTAGACTGAAGTAACTAAACATTCCTTCATGGCTATTTTATGACAGCAAGTCTCGTTATGCCGCAGAACAATCATCAGGTAAAACGGCCCGGGATGAGTTTTTCGAACTTCCACACGGTGGTTCGTTTGTTCTGGTTTCCTTATTTGCCAGTACAAGCGGTCGGAAGCATCACTACGGACTCACCAGTGGGGTTGAAGGAGATAGAAATACGCACACTAGCCGGATGTGTCATACGTATCTGCGATGAGATAAACGAAAAGGAACAGTTTTCAATCATCCAAGCATGCAGCTATGTTCAGCCTTAATGACAGTATGCGCTATCTGTTGTATAACTGCCCAACCGCTATGCGCAAAAGTTTCATGAAGTCCGTGACTTGAGAGCCTTCAAAAACTTCGAAAATAGTACTGACTTTTTAGCCTGAAAGCTTCTGTATATCATTGTATTTTGTATATTTACAATGTGAAATAAAGAGATACAGATGCTTATGGAAGAACAGAAAAGCCTTATTGGAAGAGATTGAGATACTTCGCCATGATAAAGCGATGCTCATTAACAGGGTTGCTTCTTTGGAGCAATCCTTGTATTGGCTTAGAAAGAAGGTCTTAGGTCGGATAAATGAAAAGAGTTTTCCACTTGGTCCTAATCAGCTTCTTTTGTTCTTAAAGGAAGAAATGTCTTCCATGGAAATATTCCGGATAGAGGAAGAAGTTCGCAAGAACGAGGAAGAAATCACCAAAAACATAAAAGTTAAGGAGAAGTTGGTCCACAACTCCCTTGGTATATCCTCTTTGCTAGTAGAAGTTATCAATCTTTATCCAGAAGTGACAACTGACGCAGAAGCAGGCTAAAGAATGATTTCATTGAAATCGGGAAGGAAGAAAGTTCCCATTTGGAACGCGTTTCGGCAAAAGCATATATCCTGAAAACCGTCCGTCACAAAGTGATAAGAAAATCCGATATGGAAGTTTGAGCAGATTAAAGGAATCACCCTGGTCGGCTGCTAGGCACACATCAGAAGAAGATGCGTGGATGCCTTGGAGGAGAACAGGGTTCTGGCCACACAGGCGATACATTATATTAGTAAATTCTGATGCCGATGAAACCGGACTCACGGCAGAAGAACGCAAGGAAAAACGTATCAGCGAAGCTTTTCCGATGATTCTTGAGTTTGAAAACTGGCTACAGAACACTTATCTTTTTAAGAAAAGTCCCATATTACGAAAGAGACGAAAAGGATATGACAGAGTTTCTCTCTCGTAATTGGGTAAAATTCAATTGGGCTTGTTCCGAATATAGATACTATTAATTTCGAATCGACTACGAATAGCACTGATTCGGAACTAATTCTCCAAATTTACAACGTAGTTTACCGAATGCTTATGTTTGAGTATAAAATTACTAAAGTGTTGTCAATTTTGAAACATAAAAAATCAAATTTAAAATAAGTTATAAATGGATAATAGGTTACTTTGTCAATATCGAATTAATATCATATATCATGAAGAAAAGAACAAATGTAACCAGTAAGAACCCAATTATAATCGATTTGATCAATTTGTTCAGTCGATTAAAATTGAGAGTGGGATTCTTTAGATTTGTTGTTGAATTATTGATACTATGTAGATCTCCTATTCTACTTAATAATAATGTCTAATTTAGAGATGTTAATGGTATTAATTTGAGGCAATTATTGAAATTTGTGATTCAATTTATTTATGTGAGAAATAAATGGTTGTAAGTTCCTTAGAAGGTTATACCCTTTTTAAGGGTATAACTGGAGTCTATTTTTATTCATTTGAAAGTATAATAACTTTGTCCTTAAGCTTGTTCTATTTAACGAAGCTAATATTTATGAAAATAGTCAGATTTAAAACTGTAGGAGGAAAATCATTAGTCATGATTTCCTTATTGTTGATGGCTCCTATGCATATTTATTCTAGTGATACTTTCACTATACAGGAAAAGACTAGAGTACATCAGCAAACTGTACAGCTAACGGGAGTTGTATTAGATATCCAAGGTTTCCCTTTAGTTGGTGTAAATATTATGGAAAATGCCACAAATGGTACGATTACAGACATTGATGGCAAATTTTCTATTAAAGTAACTCCTCAATCTGTATTGCATGTTTCTTATATTGGATATGTTACGCAGACAGTCAAAGTCGGAAATAAGAAGAATATATCCATAGTTATGGAAGAAGACTCTAAGACCCTAGAAGAAGTTGTAGTTGTAGGTTATGGATCACAGAAGAAAGTATCAGTAACGGGTGCTGTTGCTGCCATTCAAACAAAAGAATTAAAACAGAGTTCAGCTGCAAATTTATCAACAGCGTTGGCTGGACGTATGCCCGGTTTGACAGCTATGCAGACTTCGGGACGTCCTGGTGGTGATGATGTTACTTTATATTTGCGTGGAGCTGGTACGGTAAATGGGTCGAATCCTTTAATATTAATAGATGGTGTACCGCGTGATAATATATCAACAATGGATCCTAACGAGATTGCATCTGTTTCTATTTTGAAGGACGCTTCAGCAACAGCCGTTTTTGGTGTACGTGGTGCCAATGGTGTAATAATGATTACGACTCGACGTGGAGAAGAAGGTAAATCAGAGTTAAGTATTTCTGCTGATTATAGTTTACAACGATTTACTGCTGAAGCCGATCGTATTCATTCTTGGGAGTTCGCTGAATTAAGAAATCAAGCCTTCAGAAATGATGGATATGCAGAAAGTGATCTTCCTTTTACCGATTATATGATTGAGATGTATAGATCGGGAAAAGATCGTGTTTATTATCCTGACAGGGATGTTTATAATGAATTTTTCAAGAAGTGGGCTCCTCAGACACGTGTGAATGTGAACTTAAGTGGAGGAACTAAGAAGTTAAGTTACTTTATGAATGTTGCCTATATGGGGCAAGGGGGACAGTTTCGAACGGAGTCTGAAAAGGATTTAGGATATGATCCAAGTTATAAATCAAATAGATATAATTTCCGGACGAACTTGGATTATAAGGTTGCGTCTAATTTTAAGCTTTCATTGAATATTGCGTCTTATTTGGAAAAGGTGAATACTCCTCAAACAGCAAAGTTGTTTAACAATAGTGTTGATGAGTTGGTTACGAATATGCGAGCTTATATTTGGGCAACACCTCCAACAGATCCAGGTCCATTAACGGTTGCAGGACAAACATTGGCAGATGGGACGAATGTTCCTGCCGGTCAAGTTATAAATCAAGCAGGTATAGACCGAAATACATATGGAGAATTAAGTAGAAGAGGCTATCAGCAAGCAACTAGAACAAATTTAAATTCTTCTATTATTGCAGATTGGGGACTGGACTTTATAACAAAAGGGTTAAGTACAAAATTGATGATCTCTTTTGACACAAAAGCTATGACTACCTTGCAAGGTTTTCGTGAATATGATACATATGGAGTAACTGTTGCAAGAACTTCTGAGGAAAAGTCTTATGTATCAAAAGTCCGTATGAATACGAATGATGCAATTTCTCTTACTAAAAGCCAACAAACCAATTACTATTTAAATATGCAGTATTCGTTGAATTATGCTAGGCAATTTGGTTTACATGATGTAACAGGTATGGCGTTAATTCAACGTGATAATTGGCAACAATATGCAGCAGATCTCCCTTACAATATGTTAGGAATATCAGCTCGTGCTACATACAGTTATGATTCACGTTATTTGGCTGAAGTTAATGTTGGGTATAATGGATCCGAGCAGTTTGCCAAGGGAAAACGATTTGGTTTCTTTCCTGCTTTTTCTGCTGGATGGGTGGCCAGCAACGAAGCATTTCTGAAGGACAATGATTTCATTACTAATTTAAAGTTACGTGCATCTTATGGAAAAGTTGGTAATGATAAATTAGGAGCTACTCGTTTTTTGTATATAAGTAATATATCAACTGGAGGAGGGGTTATTCCTTCACTAGGTCGTGGACAAGCAATCAATCAAGGTAAGTTGGGTAATCCTAATTTGGGATGGGAAATAGCATACAAACAGAATTACGGAATTGATGTTCAGTTATTCAGAGAATTATCGTTAACTGTTGATTATTTTAGGGAAAAAAGAGAAGATGTATTGATATCTCGTGGTACAGTTCCCGAAATTCAAGGTGTAGCTTTAGGTAATTTGCCTAAAGTAAACATGGGACGTATTGATAACCATGGCTTTGAATTTGAAGCAACTTATAATAAGCGAATTGATAAGGATTGGTCTTTTACAGTGAAGGGTAATTTTGCTTATAATAAGAATACACAGCGTTTCATGGACGAGGCACAGAAACCAGCTGATTATGTTTATCGTTATAGAAGTACGGGATATAGTATTGGTCAGAACTTTGGATATCGAATAGACTATAGTAATGGCAATGGATATATTAATACTCAAGAGGAGTTAGATAAAGCGTTAGCAACTTATCAGGTAGGAGGAACCCCTCGCATGGGGGATTTCTTGTATGTGGATTTGAATGAAGATGGAATAATTGATGAAAAAGACCAAGCTCCTATTAAATATAGTGATATTCCTCGTATTACATATGGATTTTCAGGTTCCGTGAATTGGAAAAATTTTGATTTTTCATTTTTATTCTCGGGTATAGCAAAGGCTTCTCGTTTGTATGCAGGTTGGGGTGCAACGGAATTTGCTAATGTCGGTTTTTTTAGTGATTATCATTTGCAAGCTTGGACACCAGAACGCTTTGCCAACGGGGAAGAAATTCTGTATCCTGCATTGGGGTCAGCTCCAGGAACTAGTCAAAAACCGAATGACTTCTTTATTATGGATCGTTCTTTTTTGCGTTTAAAAAACATAGAATTAGGGTATACATTGCCTAAAGGTCTTTTGAAGAAGGTAGGTATTAATAGTACCCGTATTTATGTTAATGGTAATAACTTGTTGACATGGAAAGCTATGAAAACAGATGTGATTGACCCAGAGCAGGGCTCTGATCTCAACTATCCAATTACTAAAATGGTGAACTTTGGAATTAATGTTACATTCTAATTATTAAAAGAATAACTGTATGAAACTATCATATTTATTTATATCTTCAGTTGTAGCGTTAGGCTCATTTACCTCATGCTCGGATGTTTTGGATGTAGCTCCTGACGGGACACTTAGTATGGAGGAAGTGTATGCTGATCCAGACAAAGTGGGGGCATTATTGAATGCTTGTTATAACAGTATACCTCAGAAAGGATATGTTTACTATTTCTTTGATCCCTTAATTACTGCTTGTAGTGATGATGGATGGTCTTCAGAGGAAGTACAAGGAACAGCTATTCAAGGTGCATATAGTGGAAATGCTTCAGCTTCTGGTCATCCGATACGTGATATGCATGATGGTCATGGTTCTTCCAATAATGCTTATTGGAGTAGGTATTGGCAACAAATACGTTTGTGTAATCAGTTTTTGGAGAATATTGATAATGCAGCAGTACATAGTGAAACTGAACGAGCACGTTTTAAAGCCGAAGCACATGTTTTGCGTGCCTATTTTTATTCCGAATTAATCAAATGGTTTGGAAAACTGCCTATTGTAGATAAAACTATAGAATTTGATGCTGATTTTTCGACATTGCGTCGTGAAAAGGTTTATGATGTGGTAAAATTTATAGCATCAGACTGTGAGGCTGCTATTTCATGTAATGAATTACCTTGGCGAATTACAACTGATGATGAGGCTATGCGTGCAACAAAAGCTCTCGCTTGGGCTATTAAATCAAAAATGATGTTGTTTGCAGCCAGTCCTTTATTTAATGAAGGGGAAGATCATTGGGAAGAAGCATATCAAGTGAATAAACAGGCTGTTGATGAGTTGAAGAAAAATGGGTATGAACTTTTTACTAAATGTACAAACCCGTCTACTTTTGGGACGTATGACGCAGCTGCATTTCATCAGTTAGCTTGTCAGAATGCTGATTATTCAGCTGAACCTCGTGATAAAGAAACAATTTGGCAGCATCGTGCAGGAAGCGTTTTTGTGTGGCATGTTGGCTATATTGGTAGTAATATGGACGGAACATTCAAATGTGGAACATGTCCGACGCAAGAGTTGGTTGATGCTTTTGAAACGGTGGATGGTCAACCTATATTGGATTTGGCTAAACCATATTTGGATGAAAAACATTTACAGCCGAATTATAATCTCAATAATAAAATGTATGATCCCCGTAATCCGTATAAAAATCGGGATCCTCGTTTAATGGCAACCGTTCTTTGCAATGGTGATTCTCTGATATGGAATAATGGTCAAGTATTTACAGTCGAGACTTTTGAAGGAGGACGTCATAGCATTAGTCTTGATCCATCTAATCGAGCATCAAGCCGTACGGGGTATTATCACCGGAAGTTGGTTACTCCTCAAGCCTCAAATACTAATCCAATCAATAATTCAAATTGGAAGTTTTTCCGATTTGGAGAAATTCTTTTGAATTACGCAGAAGCTGCAGCAGAGTCTGGACATTTGGCAGAAGCCAAAGCTGCTGTAGATGAAGTCAGAGCTCGTGTGAAAATGCCGGCTCTTCCTATTGGGCTTTCTAAGGAAGAGATGATCTTGCGCGTTCATAATGAACGTCGTGTAGAGCTAGCTTGGGAGGAAGTTCGTTATTTTGATTTGCGTCGTTGGCAAAAACCTGATGGTAATTTGAACGAAACGTGTCAGTGGTTTACTGGAATGAGAATAACGAAACTGAATGATGGTTCTTTCAATTATCAGCGTTATAATATTTCATCAAATCCACGTGGTGGATATCAGAACAGAGATTTATTGTTGCCTTTACCTTTGGATGAAGTTTCTCGTTTGGAATCAACAACTGGTGAAACATGGCAGAATCCAGGATGGTAATATTTAGTCTAATTAATAAAGCATACAATTATGAGCTACATAAAATATAAAATATCCATGTTAGCTGTTTGTGCTAGCTTGATCTCACCAGGTTTATTGAGTTCAGCGCAAAATGTAGATTCTTCTATACAATTGAAAGGTATGGTTGTAGATGAGTTTGGAAAACCCATATCAGGAGCTCTTTTGAAATCTGAAAAAGGAAAATGTGAGTATTTGACAAAAGTTGATGGAACTTATGAATTTAACTTAAAGGACGGTAGTCAATATATTACAGTTTCTTATATTGGTTATTCAGATAAAATAGTTTCTGTGGATAATAAAACAGAATTAAAATCTATTCAGTTAACTTTTGATGCTTCTAAAGCAGATGAATTAGTGGATTTGGGATATATATCTTTACCCAAAAGATCTGTAACAGGTGCAGTTTCTCAAGTGACAGGATTAGACTTGGATAAATCACCAGAGGCTAATTTGACCAAAACATTTGCAGGTCGGTTTGCTGGTTTGACTACTATCGAGACCAATTCAGAATTGTCACGAGGTGCGCTGAGTTCTTCTTCTACAGGAGTAACTATGTTGATACGGGGATTATCTACTATTAATGGACGTGAACCATTGATTATTGTGGATGGAATCATTTGTCCAAATACCAATTATACTTATATTACTCCGAAAGAAATTGAATCAATTACGGTTCTTAAGGAGGCAGCAACTACGGCCTTATATGGTATTCAGGGTGCAAATGGTGTTATTTCTATTAAGACGAAGCGGGGGCATATTGGAAAGACTACTGTTGATGTAAATTTTGACCAATCTTTCCAACAAATGACGAAAACCCCGTCGTTTATTAATTCCTATGATTATGCTCGAATGAGAAATCAAGCTGGTTTTAATGATGGATTAGGGTATAATTCTCAGTTCTCTGCAGATGATTTGGATAAATTTCAAATTGGCAATGATGCTCTATATCCCAATAATAATTGGTATGATATGTTTATTCGTCCTTTAACATTTATGTCTAGAGTTGGTGTAAATGTTAAGGGTGGTAATGAACGAGTTCGTTATTTTTCTAATGTCAATTACATGCATCAGCAGTTACCGTTTAAAACGGCTAATGAGCCAAATGCAAAATACGATCCAACTCCTAAGAATAATTGGTTTAATTTCCGTTCAAATATTGATGTGAAGATTAATGATTATTTAAGTGGATTTATGCGTTTATCAGGTAATATTAAAACAGAAAAAACGACAGGATATGGAAATGAAACTATTTATAATCATATTTTTAATCTGCCACCCACGATGTATGGACCGGTTACTCCATTTGGAGAAGGTATTCTTAATGGAAATCAGGTGATTACACATGATAATGAAAAAACACCTGTATATGGAATGTTGAATCGTTCGGGCTATATTCAAGCTTTAGTTGCAAATATTAATGCACAAGCAGGTTTGGTCTTAGACTTAAGTTTCTTGACGAAAGGACTTTCTCTGAGCGGAGTGATGGCTTATCAAACTAATTCAGTGAATCAAACGACTACAACACAAAATTTTGAGCGCTATGTTCGTTCAAAAGATTTCTCCAAGTTGGATTTTTCTTTGTTAGGATCAGATAGTAATACTCCACTTGCATATGGAAAGAGTTCCAGTTTTTATTATAACTTAAATCTGTTTGCAAATGTGAACTACAGTCGTCAGTTTGGAGATCATAGTATTGATGCATTGGGATATATTTTCTATTTACAACAGGAAAAAGAAAATGCATCAGGATCTCAAATCTTACCTTATAAACGCGAAAATTTGGGTTTATCTGCTACATACGGTTATAAAAAACGTTATTTTGTAAAAGCTGATTTGGGATATTCAGGATCTGAACAATTCCATCCAGATAATCGCTATGTGGCTACACCTGCTATTTCTGCTGCATGGGTTGTTTCAAGTGAACCTTTTATGAGTAATTTATCCTGGTTGAGTAATTTAAAGTTAAGAGCTTCTTACGGTTTAACAGCCAATGATCAATTAGGGGGAGAGCGATTCCTGTATCTAGACTATATAGATATTAATGGTAATGAGGGGTTAAAAGGAAATCCTGATTTAGTCGCTGAAAAGATGAAGAAACAGAATTATGGTGTTGATTTAGGCCTTTTCAATGAATTAACAGTTTCTTTTGACTGGTACAAGTCTTTGTGTGATAATATGCTAGTAAGTAGTGCTGGTCTGGTTCCTGAATATCAAGGCACTGCATTATCCAATTATCCAAAGACTAATTCTGGAAAGATGGAAAATAAAGGTTTTGAGGTACAAGTTATGTATAATAAGCAATTAAATAAAGACTGGTCATTTTATTTGGCAGGCTCATTTAGTTATAATAAGAATAAAGTACTAAATGTGAATGAATCACCATTTTCTGATGAATATGCTTATCCGTATCGTACTGAGGGATATAGTGTAAATCAACAGTGGGGGTATTTGATTGATTACACCTGAATAATTCATAGTCTCCACAAAAAAGAGAACGCCCTTCTTGTATATTTGCA
>ERZ773195.955-NODE-955-length-23173-cov-5.049831_pt1 | contig 23173 bp, 19 predicted proteins | sample MGYA00580530_ERZ773195 | MGnify/ENA primary metagenome ERZ773195 (study PRJEB29015, sample SAMEA2737751) | human gut metagenome | biome: human gut; feature: human-associated habitat; material: faeces | place: China | collected 2012 ...
CCGGGTAACAAAAAAGCGCCGTATTACTACGACGCTTTTGTCTTGCTCGGAAAAGAATATTATGTTGCGTTCAAAAATTATATTTTATCTTTCCACCACGGGAAATTGCCTCCACCAATTCCCCAAAAATATGTTTTTAAGGCATCCATTGATACTCCATAATCAATAGTAGATTTTCTTGAAACCAAATCCGCCCATATCATTAGACGGCGATTTAGCGCCTCGATATCAAGCGTTTTGCTTCCTGACAATTCCATTGGGTCATTTTGAGCCATTCTTCCAAAAAAGAGTTCTGGACTATTTTTTATTCTACGATAGGCCCCTGGAAATTTCACTTTTTTACCATTGGACAATAGCATTTCCTCTTGTCCACCTGCTGAAAATTGATCTCGTATGTGGGGGTCAACAATTCCTTGTGAAGTTAACCACAACGCATATCTATCATAATTACCGCCAAATACTTCTGGATAATTCACGCAACCAAAGATAGTGTATTTTCGCTTATCTTCTGGCGATACATTTTTCCATAGTCTTATCGTTGCAGATACCGTTTCATCAGAGGAGTCTCCTGTCCACCATAGGCTTTCTCCCTCTTTTAGTTGACTGCGATAATATTTCGCAACTGGAGCAATCGGATTATCCATTTTTCTTAGGTCATCATAAGGAACGCCCATTTTATCAAAAATGGTTTCACCTTGGTTTAACCTCATATCAATAAGATAGCGTGGCATATGAGTTACAGCAATACCATATAAGCACTGTTCATAAGGTTTTGATAAAAACTCTATTGGATTTCCGCCAAGTTTGCCGAAAGTCATATATATTCGTTCAATGCCATTCACTCTTGTCGTTTCAAGTATACTGCTTCCCGTTGATGTCCAGTGATTTTCTTTGGTACTTTTCACCTCTACGCCGTAATATTTTGCAGCAATAATATCGGGAAATCTTTGACCAGAAATTTTTTCAATTGTGTTCTCGAATGCAGTACCTTTTGCCGATTCAACAAGAGCTTCTTTCACATCATCCTCAAGCGGATTACCGCCTCTTGTAGCATAGTATTTAGGTCGTTTTAATGCGTCGGCATTCAAAAGCCGGTCAGTTTGAAACATCAGCTTCTGAAATTCGCTTAATGGCGGATGAGGATTAACTGATACGATCATTTCATTTCCTCCTCAAAATAAACACTCCACTTTTCTGATATATGTTTTGCAATATTGTATGCAAGGACACAGGGCACGGCATTACCGATAATTTTATATGCATCACTGGAGGATACTCCGCAAACATCTCCTCTTTTGGGAATGATAAATTGATAATCATCAGGAAAAGTCTGAATGCGCGCACATTCTCTCACAGTTAGCCTGCGCTCTTGTAATCCAGCCATCAGCTCTTCTGTATGGCTTCCTCCGTGTTCTGCAGCAAGGCGGCGATATTCAATATTGCCGTGATGTTCGGATCGGATTGTCGGTCCGATGGAGTCCAGCCTTATTTCTATTTGTCCCTGACAATGTTTTCCCATATACTTTGCTTTAGAATACTTCTTCTGGGATGGATCATTAGTTTCATTGGGTTCTAACAGGCCATTAAATGCCTCACAACAAGTTACAGGAGGATATAAAGAAGCATCATCAGTTGTAAACGAATGAGTTCTTGGAGGATATGGGTCATAAGTAACAGGAATATCCTTCTTTCTCAGTGCCGTCAATGCGTTTTTTTTGAGAGCCGACTTCTTAAACCCGAAAAAAATCACACGCTCTCGTGATTGTGGCACACCATAATCTGCTGCGTGAAGTACCCTTGCCGGAACAACAAGGTATCCGCCATTTGCAGCATTTGAAAAGTCTTTTTCGATGACCTCTTTAACATCATCTAAGTTTGTAAGCCCTTTTACATTTTCGGCAATAAACAAAGCTGGTTCTGTTAGCGTTACAACATCTCGCATCCACATATACAGTTGTCCACGACTTTCCACAGAAGGTTCTCCAACTTCTAATTTTCCTCCATTATGGCTCTTTTCAGAATTAAAGCCCTTTCTTTTGCCTGATATTGAAAAATCTTGACAAGGAAATCCACCAGTAACAACATCAATATTGTCCGGGAAAACCTTTTCGCCATCTTTTGCACGCTTCACAAGATCAACAATACTATCAATATGATATATTTCTTTGGCATTCTTCATTCTATTGGAAAAATAAGAAACCCAAGCCGTCTTTGCATCTGGACGAATATCATTAGCAAAAACAGTATGAAATCCTGTCTCTGCCACTCTTACGGTATTGCCGCTTTCTTCTGTAATCCAATCTGGGTGAACCTTAATGTTAATTGAACGCTTGAGGCAGGTAAAGCCGCCTTCAAATCCAATATCCATACCGCCACACCCAGAAAATAAAGACAACACATTCACAACATAGTCCTCACATTTCATTTTGAGCGTTGAGCCACTCAATTTCTATCGATTCGTATTGGAGTTTATGTTTTTCACAGAACTGTTTCAGATTTTTCATTGCAGTTAAATTAGGCTTTGCTTTTCCGTGTTCCCATCTATTTATGGTTGAAGCGGTTACTCCCAACTCTTTTGCAAAAGCTTCTTGTGTCATAAAAGCTTTTTGTCGAGTTGTTTTCAAAACCAAGGAAAGCTGCATCATTCTTACGCCCTCCTAACACGATATTGGAATTATTATAGTATTAACCACGCGTTTAATCAAGCGGTGCTTAAAAAATTTTCGGTTTCTTCCATTACTCACGGAACTTTATGACTTCTTGAATACTTCCCGAAAAAGAAAAGCCGCCGTCTGCGACAGCAGCCTTTCCGATAGCTTGTTATGCGTAAATCAAATCGTTTGAAACAACCTCCATAGCGGTGTTGCGGATGCTGTTCATCTTCTGCACCCACAGCATTTGGTTTTCCGCTTTGAGTGCTTCCGTTAAATCCTCCTTTTCGGCAAGTTGTTTTACCAGCCGAGGGAACATTTCCTCTGCTTGCTCGTTTATGTCGGCAAGGTAATCGTTCAGCTTGCCGCTTGTCAGCAGTTCGGAATAGAGTCCCTTGCGGTGCTGTTTCAGATACCGCAAATGCCGCTGTCCCCATACGCCGATATACGCCGTTCTTTCTTCGGGCAGTTTCAGGCAGGGAAGATAGCAATCGCCCTGCAATTCATACCAAAGTCCGTTTTTCTCGTCATAAATGTACTTATCCATTTTGTAATCCTCCAATTATGATTGATTCTACCTACAATCCAATCATTCCGGCTGATTACAAAAGCCAAAGGGAGAGGACTTCCTTACGAAGCCTCTCCCTTGGGACAGTCCTTGCTTTTTTATGTAAACTCTCGCTTACTTGTTGCTCAGATACTCGTCGATGGACTTGGCGCCCAGCTTACCGGCACCCATAGCCAGAATGACGGTGGCAGCACCGGTAACGGCATCGCCGCCGGCATACACGCCCTGACGGGAGGTCAGGCCATCCTCGTTGACGATGATACCGCCCTTCTTGTTGACTTCCAGGCCCTTGGTGGTGGACTTGATCAGGGGGTTGGGGGTGGTACCCAGAGACATGATGACAGCGTCCACGTCCAGCTCGAACTCGCTGCCCTTCTTCTCCACGGGACGACGGCGGCCGGAGGCATCGGGCTCACCCAGCTCCATCTCCACGCAGGTCATGGACTTGACGCAGTCCTGCTCGTCGCCGTTGATCTGAACGGGGTTATTGAGGGTCTTGAAGATCACGCCCTCCTCGATGGCGTGCTCCACCTCCTCGTGACGGGCGGGCAGCTCCTCCATACCACGGCGGTACACCACGTACACATCAGCACCCAGACGCTTGGAGCAGCGGGCGGCGTCCATAGCCACGTTGCCGCCGCCTACCACGGCCACCTTCTTGCCCTTCAGATCCATGATGGGGGTATCGGAGTCCTCACGATAGGCCTTCATCAGGTTGATACGGGTCAGGAATTCGTTTGCGGAATACACACCCTTCAGGTTCTCACCGGGAATGTGCATGAACATGGGCAGACCGGCGCCGGAGCCAACGAACACGGCCTCGAAGCCGTTCTCCTCCATCAGCTCATCGATGGTGATGGTGCGGCCTACCACGATGTTGGTCTCCACCTTCACGCCCATAGCCTTCAGGCCGTCCACTTCCTTCTGCACGATGCTCTTGGGCAGACGGAACTCGGGGATGCCGTACACCAGCACGCCGCCGGCCAGATGCAGAGCCTCATACACGGTGACCTCATAGCCTTTCTTGGCCAGATCGCCGGCGCAGGTCAGGCCCGCAGGGCCGGAGCCAACCACGGCCACCTTGTGACCGTTGGACTGGGGCTTTTCAGGAGCCTCGGTGCTGTGGGCGTTGTGCCAGTCGGCCACAAAGCGCTCCAGACGGCCGATACCCACGGGATCGCCCTTCTTGCCACGGACGCAGTGCATCTCGCACTGGCTCTCCTGCGGACAGACACGGCCGCAGACGGCGGGAAGGGAACTGGTCTGATGGATCACCTGATAGGCGCCCTCATAGTCCCGCTCCACGATCTTGGCGATGAACTCCGGGATGCGGACGTTGACGGGGCATCCGTTGACGCAGGGATGGTTCTTGCAGTTCAGGCAGCGGGCCGCCTCGTCCAGAGCCTGCTCCTCGGTGTAGCCCAGAGCCACCTCGAGGAAATTCTTATTCCGGACATTGGGGTCCTGAGAGGGCATTTCGTTCTTATCCAAACGCATATTGATCTTTGCAGCCATCTTACTTTACCTCCTGCTTGAACAGATTGCAGACTTCCTCGTGCTTATGCACCTCGAAATCATGATACATCTGGTTGCGCTTGACAGCCAGATCCCAGTCCACCAGCTGACCGTCGAAGTCAGGGCCATCCACGCAGGCGAACTTGGTCTCGCCGCCCACGGTCAGACGGCAGCCGCCGCACATACCGGTACCGTCGATCATGATGGGGCTCATGGAGACGGTGGTGGGTACGCCGTAGGGGGCCGTGGTCTTGCAGACGAACTTCATCATGACCATGGGGCCGATGGCAAAGATCTCATCATACTGATTGCCGGCGTCCAGCAGCTCCTTCAGTGCCTCGGTCACAAGACCCTTCTGGCCATAGGAGCCGTCGTCGGTGCAGACCTTCATCACGGAGGATACGGCCTTGAACTTATCCTCCAGAATCACCACGTCCTTGCTCTTGAAGCCCACTACCGCGTGGACCTCAGCGCCGCAGTCGTGGAACTTCTTCAGAACGGGGTAGGCAATGGCGCAGCCCACGCCGCCGCCGACAACGCAGACCTTTTTCTTACCCTCGGTCTCGGTGGGCTTGCCCAGAGGACCCACAAAGTCATGCAGATAATCGCCCTGCTGCTTGTGGCTCAGCTTCTCGGTGGTTGCGCCCACGGTCTGCACGATGATGGTGACGGTCCCCTTCTCACGGTCATAGTCGTGGATCGTGATGGGGATACGCTCGCCGTTCTCGTCCACACGCAGAATGATGAACTGACCGGGCTGGGCCTTCTTGGCCACCATGGGTGCCTCGATCTCGTACAGGATCACAGTGGGCTTCAGCGCTTCCTTCGTTACGATACGATACATGGATGTTCCTTCTTTCCTCAAAAGTCATGGCTTGCTACGTTCCATGGGCACACACGGAACTCCTCACCCGTGTGCGCTCGTCTTATCTTATCACATCCGCCCATGGTTCGTCAAATATTTCCTTGCACTTTCCCTTTTTCATGCAAGGGCATGGTGCAGCGTCACCTGTCCCCGGTCGATATCCACCAGATGCTCCTCCTTCATTTTCCGCAGCTCCCGCATCATGGCACTGCGGTCGGCGGAGATATAGTCCGCCAGAGCACTGAGGGTAAAGGGCAGATGAAAACTGCCGCAGTCGTCGCCGCCGGTCTGAAGGCCGAAGTAGCACAGCAGTTTCTCCCGGATGCTGCGGCGGCTCAGAACCTCCACCCGCTCGGAGAGGGCGGCGGCCTTGCCGGTCATGATATGGAACATATTCTCCACCAGTCGGCTGTGATGGGTGCAGGCCTTTTCGCATCGCCGGGTCAGATGCTCGGCGCTCATGAACCACACCCGGCACGACTCCGCCGCCACCACCGTGATGCTGTCCCCGGCCACATTCTCGAACATCAGCATCTCTCCGAACACGCTGCCTGTGGGCAGATGCTCCAGAATGGTGCGTCCCCCCTGCCGGTCGATGCGCTGGATGACGGCGCTGCCGGCGGTCAGAAGCCCCAGCTCTCCCCGGCCCTCGCTGATGTCATAAATCACGGTGTCGGCCCGGAAGCTCTCCTCCCGGACGCCGAAGCACACCCGCATCTGCTCTACCTCATCGGAGCTGATGCCCTCAAGGATCGGTATGTTCTCCACAGGGGACCTCCTTTCCCGCTGCCGCCATGCGGCGATCCCGCCGCCCGCCGATGATCGTGTAGATGATGACGTAAGCGATGGCGCCCACCACCAGGGCCGCCACCACATCGATGAAGGCGTGCTGCTTGACAAAGAGTGTGGAGCAGATGATGATGACGCCCCATATGTCTGCGAAAGTGCGCCATCCGGTGCGCCGCAGTCCCGGCGTCCGGTGAACGGCATAGAGGGCGTCCAGCACCCCCAGCACGTGGACGCTGGGCAGCACATTGGTGTTGGTGTCCAGATTGTAGGTGTTCTGGAGGAGCCACGTGCAGAAGTTGTGGTGCTCCATCACCGCCGGGCGCAGGTCCTGTCCGTTGGGTACCAGCGCACAGAAGATGGTGGCAAACCCGAAGGTCAGCATGATGCTCCACATATACCGCCGGAAGCCCTCGGCATCCTTGACGATCAGGTAAAGGCCCAGCGCCAGCAGAAGAAAGCTCCACGAGTCATAGGGAATGACAAAGTACTCGCAGAAGGGGATGTATTCATCGATGAAGGTCTGGGTGGCCCAATAGTTGTCGGTGATGAAGTGCTCAATAAGGAAAAAGCCCCCCAGATACACCGGCAGATACAAGCCCCACCACATATGGGGGTGGTCCTTGATGAAGGTCTTGATGGTCTGCATGAGAATCCTCCTGATTTCAACAATTTTCCGTGAGGGGCATTATAGCATAGCCCCGCCCAAAAAGGAAGTGCTCCTGTGATATAAGTCACAATTATTTTACAAATCCATTTCCCGGTTGCGGCGGCGGCAGATTTCGAGTATAATAGATCTGTTATAAATGAAAAGATATGGAGGAATCCCCATGATCCTGCAAAAGAAAGAGGAGCTGGCCAACCGCCAGCTGCGCCTGACCATCACCGTGGAGCGTGATGCGTGGGAGAAGGCCCTGAACGACGCCTATCAGGAGGTCAAGGCCCTGTACCCGGTGGAGGGCTACGCCGTGGGCAAGGCTCCCCGTGAGGCGCTGGAAAAGGCATACAGCCACGATCTGTTCTATCAGGAGGCGGTGAACGAGACCTTCCCCGCCGCACTGGTGGAGGCCATCGCCTCCGAGGACATCCAGATCGCCGCCCCTCCCGCCCTGAACGTGGAGACCATTGGCCCCGACGGCTACACCTTCACCGCCCTCATCGACCTGTACCCGGAGGTGAAGCTGGGTCAGTACAAGGGCCTGTCCGCCCCGTGGGAGAATGTCGAGCTCTCCGACGATGACACCAACGAGGCCGTCCAGCGTTTCCTGACGGAGCATCTGGTGGAGCAGGAGCAGAACCGGGCCGCCATGGGCGACGAAGTCACGCTGGACTTCGAGGGCTTCGTGGACGGCGTACCCTTCGAAGGCGGCAAGGGCGAAGGCTATCCCCTGCTGCTGGGCAGCGGGATGTTTATCCCCGGCTTCGAGGAGCAGGTAGCGGGCATCCGCCCGGAGGAGGAGCGGGATGTCCACGTCACCTTCCCCACCCAGTATGTGCCGGAGCTGGCGGGCAAGGATGCCACCTTCCACGTCAAGGCCCACCGCATCGTCCGGCGGAGCCTGCCCCAGCTGACGGATGCCTTTGCACAGGAGCAGGGCTTCGAGGACGTGTCCCATCTGCGCCGCAGCATCATGGAGCAGGCCATCCTGCAAAAGCAGCAGGCTGCCTCCAACGCCTTTGCCGAGGCCCTGATGCAGCAGGTGGTGGCGGGCATGGAGGTGCAGCTGCCCGACTCCATGGTGGAGAGTCAGCTCACCGGCATCCTTCAGGAGCTTCAGCAGCATCTGGAGAGTCAGGGCGCCTCTCTGTCTGACTACCTGCAAGCAGCGCAGCTGACCATGGACGACCTGCGGGACCACGCCCGTGAAAATGCCATTGCCGCCGCCCGCTACGAGCTGGCCATGACGGAGATCGCCCGTCAGGAGGGCATCACTATCACCGAGGAGGAGCTGGAGGAGAAGTATCAGGAGATGGCCGCCCTCTACGGCATGACCGTTCCCCAGCTGCGGGAGCAGGTACCTCCCGCCCGGCTCCAGCACGATCTGAAGCTGGCCAAGGCCCGTGCCGTGGTGGTGGACTCCGCCCTGCGGAAGTAACTCCCCTGCAAAGCCTTCTCCCGCAGAAGCCCTCATAGAGTAAAAAAGCACTCCCGGAGGATGCAAATGCGTCCTCCGGGAGTGCTTTTTTCAGTTCCGGTGCTTACTTCTTATACGGTACGTGCCAGATGGTATCGGCATAGTCCGCCACCGACCGATCGGCGGAGAAGATTCCGCTGCGGGCGATGTTGTGCAGACTCATGCGGTTCCATTTCTCCCGATCCCGGTAGGTGTCCGTCACCCGCTGGGATGCGGCGCAGTAGGAGGCGAAGTCCGCCAGCAGCAGATACTGATCCGCCGGGCAGTCCACACCGAACAGCAGCCTCTGGTACAGATCCTCGTAGCTGACGCCATCCCGGAACCCGGCCTTCAGCTGATCCAGCGCCCGGCGCAGCACTGGGTCACGTGTATACAGCAGATACGGGTCATAGCCCCGGCTCATGTGGGAGGCCTCCTCCGCCGTCAGGCCAAAGAGGAACATATTCTCGTCCCCCAGCACCTCGTGCATCTCCACGTTGGCGCCGTCCAGCGTGCCGATGGTCAGTGCGCCGTTCATCATGAACTTCATGTTGCCGGTGCCGCTGGCCTCCTTGCCGGCGGTGGAGATCTGCTGACTCACCTCGCTGGCGGGCATCAGCATCTCCGCCATGGAGACCCGGTAATTCTCCAGAAATACCACCTGCAGCTTCCCCTTGCAGATGGGGTCGTTGTTCACCTGATCCGCCAGAGAGTTGATGAGACGGATGATGCGCTTGGCTACGGCATAGCCGGGAGCGGCCTTGGCGCCAAAGAGGAAGGTCTGAGGCGGGAAGTCCATGTCCGGGTCGTCCTGCAGCTGCTGGTACAGGGCGATGATGTGCAGTACGTTCAGCAGCTGCCGTTTATACTCGTGGAGCCGCTTCACCTGCACGTTGAAGATAGCGTCCGTGTTCAGCTGCACTCCTTGCTGCCGGTACGCCCACCGGGCAAAGGTCTCCTTGTTGCAGCGCTTGATCTCCTCCAGCCGGGCCAGCACCGCCCCATCCTCAGCATAGGGGTCCAGTTCCTGCAAATGGCCCGCATGGGTCAGATAACCGTCCCCGATGAGCTCCCGGATCAACCCGTCCAGACCAGGGTTGATCTGGCTGAGCCAGCGGCGATGATCCACGCCGTTGGTGACGTTCTTGAACTTCTCCGGCTCCATTCGGCAGGCGTCCCGGAACACATCGTGGCGCAGGATATCCGAGTGCAGAGCGGACACGCCGTTGATGGCCATACCGCCGGCGATGCAGAGGTTGGCCATCCGCACCACGCCGTCCCAGATGACCGCCATCTTGGCGGTCTTTTCGGGGTCGTGATAGAAGTTCTCCACCTTCTCCTGCCAGCGGCGGGCGATCTCCTGCAAAATCTGCCAGACACGGGGCAGCAGCGTCTCGAACAACTGCTGGGGCCAGCACTCCAGCGCCTCCGCCAGCACCGTGTGGTTGGTGTAGGCCACGGAGCAGGTGGTAATGTGCCACGCCTCGTCCCAGGAAAGGCCCGCATCGTCCACCAGAATACGCATCAGCTCCGGGATCACCAGCGCCGGATGGGTGTCGTTGATCTGGATGATGTTCTTCTCGTGGAAGTTTTTCAGGGTGCCGTAGGTCTGGATGTGCTGCCGTGTGATGGACTGCATGGTGGCCGAAACGAAGAAATACTGCTGCTTCAGCCGCAGGGACTTGCCCTCATAGTGGTTGTCCTCCGGATACAGCACTTTGGAGATGACGTCCGCCATGGCCCGCTCCTCCCCGGCCCGCAGGTACTGCCCCTCGCTGAACAGCTTCATGTCGATGGGCTTGGGACTCTTGGCGTCCCACAGCCGCAGGGTGTTCACCTGCTGGGTATCGTACCCGGCGATCTCCATGTCGCACGGCACCGCCAGCACACGGGTATAGTCCTCATGCACCACCATCAGGTGGCCGTTGTCCCACCGGGTGCGGACCTTGCCGCCAAAGTGGACCTCCTCCGTCTCCTGCGGCTTGGGCATGAGCCATGCATCGCCCAGATTCTTCCAGTCGTCGGGCAGCTCCACCTGCTGGCCGTCCACGATCTTTTGCTTGAAGATACCCAGCTCGTAGCAGATGGAGTAGCCTGTGGCGGGGATCTCCAACGTGGTCATGCTGTCCAGATAGCAAGCCGCCAGACGGCCCAGACCGCCGTTGCCGAGACCGGCATCCGGCTCCATGTCGAAGATGTCCGCCGCCTTGAAGCCCAGCGCCTCCACGGCCCCTGTCAGCGGCTCCAGCAGCTCCAGATTGTAGGCGTTCTTCATCAGGCTGCGTCCCATGAGAAACTCCATGGACATATAGTGGACCTTCCGCTTCTCCTGACTGTCCACCTCCTCACGGGTACGCACCCCCCGCTCGGCCATGATATCCCGCAGCACCAGAGCGCAGGCCTTCATGATCTCTCCGTCGGTGGCCTGCTTCTCCGTGCAGCCGTAGTTCAGCCGCAGCTTCTGCACGATGGCCTCCTGCAATGTTTCCTTCGTATAAGTCATAAATATCCTCCTGTATTGCATCCGGGACTTACCGCCCCAGCAGCTTTCCATAAATATTCCGGTAGGCCCCGGCGCTGCGATCCCAGCTGAAATCGCCCTCCATGCCCCGCCGCCGCACCATGCGGAAGCCCTCTGCATCGCCGTGGTACAGGCCCACCGCCTGCCCGATGGTGTCCAGCATGGCCCCGGCGTCGTAGGCGGCAAAGACATAGCCGTTGCCGTCGGGCTGCCCCACCTGACAGGACCGGACGGTGTCGTTGAGACCGCCGGTCTGCCGGACGATGGGTACAGCACCATAGCGCATGGCGATCATCTGCGACAGGCCGCAAGGCTCGCTCTTAGAGGGCATCAGAAACAGGTCGCTGCCGGCATAGATGCGGCGGGACAGGCCTTCGTTGTAGCCGATCCAGGCACACAGCCGTCCCGGATAGCGGTTCTGAGCGTGGCGGAAGAAATTCTCATATCCACCGTCACCGCTGCCCAGCACCACCAGCTGACAGCCGGTGGCCATGATGCCATCCAGCGCCTGACACACCAGATCCACGCCCTTGTGTCCCACCAGCCGGGTCACCATAGAGAGGACCGGTGTCCCCTCCTCCTGAGCAAGGCCCAGCTCCTGCTGAAGTGCCGCCTTGCATAAGGTCTTCCCCTCCGACTCCGCCGCCGTGTATCGGGCGGGCAGATCGGGGTCGCACTCCGGGTCATAGCTCACCATATCGATGCCGTTGAGCACGCCGGAGAATTTCCACTGGATGCTGCGCACCACGCTGTCCAGTCCGGCGGCATAGGCGCTCTCCCGCAGCTGGGCGGCGTAGGTGGGGCTGACGGTGGTCACGGCGTCCGCCGTCACCATGGCCCCCTTCATGAGGTTCACGCACCCATCCATCTGTAGAACGCCGCTCTCGTACCAGTCTCCCCGGTTCAGGCCGAAAAGATCCTCCACCGTGTCGGCGCCGTACTTGCCCTGATACTCGATGTTGTGAATGGTGAACACGGTGGAAACGTTTTCAGCCACAGTTTTCAAGTAAATCGGCACCAGTGCAGTCTGCCAGTCGTTGCAGTGGATCACCTCCGGCCGCCACTCCAGCATGGGAAGCACCGACACCACCGCCTTGGAAAAGAAGGCAAACCGCTCTCCGTCGTCCATCTGGCCATACAGCGCCCCACGGCGGAAGTACCGCTCGTTATCCAGAAAATACCAGACGACGCCCCGGTGCTCCAGCGAGAACAGGCCGCAATACTCATGCCGCCACGCCAGGTCCACATAGGTATAGCCGTGCCAGCGCATTTTCTCTCTCCATGCGTCCGAAACTTGCCCGTACAGCGGCAGGATCACCGCCGCACGATCCCCACCGGCAGCCACCGCCGGCGGGAGACTTCCCAGCACATCCGCAAGACCTCCGGTCTTGCAGAAGGGAGCCGCCTCGCTGGTCACATATAAGATATCCATGCCGTTACCTCCTTGCACCCCCTCCCCGCAGCCTGCGGGGAGGGACGTGATTCGTTTATACGGTGGCGTTGCGGGCCACCACCACAGGATAGCTCTCGTCTCCGATGAGGGTGCGTCCCTCCCGGATGGTCACAGCCTTGTCGGCAATGACGCAGCGCAGGGTGGCATCCTTTTTCACCACCGTGCCCTTAAAGAGCACGCAGTTCTCCACCTGCGCTCCCTTCTCTACCCGGACACCCCGAAACAGGATGCAGTTTTTCACGCTGCCCTGAATATCGCAGCCATCGGCAATGAGGGAATTCTCGCACACCCCGGCGGGATCCAGATACGTCGGGGGCGCATCGTTCTCCTTGGCCAGAATGGGCCGTTGGGGGTCGAACAGCAGCCGCCGCTGAGCCGGATCCAGCAGCTCCATGCTGCGGCGGTAGTAGGTCTGTACCGTATCGATGCGGGCAGCATACCCCTGCCACACATAGGCGTGCAGATGCAGCCGATCCTTCTGATCCTGTAAAATGTGGTGGCGGAAGCTGTACCGGTTGTGGGCCATGCACTCCTCCACCAGCTGCACCAGCAGCTCCCGCCGCAGGATACACACGTTCAGGCAGCGATAGCCCGCCGGGGTGTGGACGTCGTAGGCCACATCCACGATACGGCCCTGTTCATCCATCTCCAGATAGGTATCGCTGGGGTCGCCGGGCTCCGCCGTGCATACCTCCGTCAGGTCGGCCCCGGAGGCGATATGCGCCTGCAATACCTGCTCCAGCGGCAGGTTGATGACCAGATCGCTGTCCGCCAGCACCACATACTCCTGCCGGATCTCCCGTAGGTACTCCAGCACGCAGCCCAGCGCCTCCACCTTCCCCCGGAATCGTCCGGCAGAGTTGCGGCTCTCGGCATAGGCGAAGGCCGGCAGCAGCGTCAGCCCGCCCCGATTGCGGCTCAGATCCCAGCTGCGGCCGTTGCCCAGATGATCCAGCATACTCTGGCACTTGCCGTGCATGATGACGCCCACGTCGTGGATCCCGGCGTTGACCATGCTGGAGAGCATAAAGTCCACCACCCGGTAGTTGCCGCCGAAGGGCATGGAGCCGGGGATGCGGTGGGCGATCAGATCCCCCAGCCCCGTGGGCTTTCCGTAAGAAAAGATGATGCCGTGCATGGTGTGGTTCATGCCTTCACCTCCCCGTGATGCCGGTCCAGCAGAGTCTTGGCGGAGACGATCTCCCCGTCCCCTATCACGGTACCGGGTCCCAGCACCGCCACGCCCCAGTCATCCGGATCCTGTGCCGTCTCCGGCGGAGCGCCCACCTGAGCGTCCCTGCCGATGCGGCAGTTCTCACCCACGATGGCGTACTGCACCACGGCTCCCGACTCCACCACGGCGCCGGGCATCAGCACGGAGTAGGAGACGACGGCCCCCTCCCCCACCTGAGTGTTGTAGCTGAGGACGCTGTTCTTCACCTCGCCCAGCACCTCGCAGCCCTTAGCCACGGCGCTGTTGCCGATGTCCGCCTTGGGCCCCACATAGGCCGGGGGACAGGAGGGCGTGCGGCTGTAAATAGGCCACCGGCGATCCAGCAGGTTCAGTCCGGAGCCGGGACTCAGCATATCCATGTTGGCGTCCCACAGGGACACCAGCGTTCCCACGTCCTTCCAGTAGCCGTCAAAGCGCCATGCGGTCATCCGTTCTCCCGCCGCCAACATGGCGGGGATGATGTTCTTGCCGAAGTCGTTTTCCGAGGTGGGGTCCGCCTCGTCGGCCACCAGATACTCCCGCAGCTTGCTCCATGTGAAGATATAAATACCCATCGACGCCAGATTGCTCTTGGGCTCCTTGGGCTTTTCGGCAAACTCCGTGATGCGATCCTCTCCGTCCACCGACATGATACCGAAGCGGCTGGCCTCCGCCCACGGCACCTCCATCACGGCGATGGTGCAGGCAGCCCCGGTCTCCTTATGGCGGCGCAGCATCACGGCATAGTCCATCTTATAGATGTGGTCGCCGGAGAGCACCGCCACATACTCCGGATCGTACAGATCCACGAAGCCGATGTTCTGATAGATGGCGTTGGCCGTCCCCTTGTACCAGCTGGCGCCGGTGGCGCTCTGGTAGGGCGGCAGAATGTGAACGCCGCCGTCCAGCCGGTCCAGCTCCCACGGCTGACCGTTGCCGATGTAGCTGTTGAGCTCCAGCGGCCGGTACTGGGTCAGCACGCCCACAGTGTCGATACCGGAGTTGGCGCAGTTGGACAGGGGAAAATCAATGATGCGGAACTTCCCGCCAAAGGGTACCGCAGGCTTTGCCATGTCGCCGGTAAGCACATACAGCCGGCTCCCCTGTCCGCCGGCCAGAAGCATGGCGACACATTCTTTTTTCATGTCCGTCCCTCCGTTCCGTTTTTCGGTTCTGCGGGCCGCCTGGACCGGCCCTTGAGGATCACCCCGCCCAGCGGCGGGATCCTGATTTTCAGGGACCTTTCCCGCCCGTGGGAGGGAATGTCCTCCACGGTCAGCAGCCCCTCATTGCACACACCGGAGCCGCCCCACTGGAGGCTGTCGGTATTGAACACCTCTTCATAATACCGCTTGCCCCCCGGCACGCCGAAGCGGTAGTCCTCCCACGCCTCCGGGGAGAAATTCACCGCACAGACCAGCTCATGGCCCGCCCGATCCCGCCGCAGGAACACGATGACGTTGCTGCGGTTGTCATCGACCACCAGCCACTCGAAGCCATTCCAGTCGCTGTCGTTCTCCCACAGGGGCCGGTTTTTCCGATAAAAGCGGTTCAGCTCCCGGATACATTCATGAGTCCGGCGGCAGTCCTCCTGCTCCAGCAGATACCAGTCCAGCTGTCCGGCGAAATCCCACTCGTGCCATTGGGCCAGTTCCGTTCCCATGAAGGTCAGCTTCTTGCCGGGGTGCGCCAGCAGGTAAAGGTAAAAGCCCCGCACCCCCGCCAGCTGCCGCCAGTCGTCGCCGGGCATCTTCCCCCGGAGGGAGCCCTTCATGTGAACCACCTCGTCGTGGGACACCGGCAGCACGAACCGCTCCGAGAAGGCATACACCATGGAGAAGGTCACATCCTTGTGGTGGTACTGGCGGAACCACGGATCCATTTTCAGATAGTGGCAGATGTCGTTCATCCACCCCATGTTCCACTTGAGGTCGAAGCCCAGACCTCCCTCCTCTACGGGCCATGTGACCTTGGGCCACGCCGTGGACTCCTCCGCCGCCGTCAGGGCCGGCGGATCCATGGCGGCGGCCATCCGATTCAGATCCTGCAAAAAGGAGATGGCCTCCAGATTCTCATGGCCGCCGTAGACGTTGGGCCGCCACTCCTGCCGGTCATAGTCCAGATACAGCATAGACGCCACGGCATCCACCCGCAGGCCGTCCATGTGGTACTCCCGCAGCCACCACGCCGCCGAGGACAGCAGGAAGCTCCGCACCTCGCCCCGGCCGAAGTCAAAGACCCGTGTTCCCCATCCGGCGTGTTCCCGCTTCAGGGGGTCGCCGTACTCGTACAGGCAGGTGCCGTCGAAATCGATGAGCCCGTGCTCATCCTTGCAGAAGTGGGCCGGCACCCAGTCCAGGATCACGGCGATCCCGGCCCGATGCATCCGATCCACGAAATATTTCAAATCCTCCGGGGTGCCGTAGCGGGCGGTGGGTGCAAAATACCCCACACACTGATACCCCCACGAGTCATCCAGCGGATACTCCGTCACCGGCAGCAGCTCCACGGCGTGATAGCCCATGTCCCGAACATAAGGGGCCAGCCGGTCCGCCAGCTGCCGATAGGTGAGAAAGCTGCCGTCCTCCTGCCGCTGCCAGGAGCCGGGATGCACCTCGTAGATGTTGAGTGGCCCCTCCCACAGAGGCTCCCGGCGGCGCTTTCCCCTCCATGCCGCATCCCGCCACGGATAGGGTGCCATCTCCCACAGACGGCTGGCGTTCGCCGGACGCAGCTGGCTGTAAACGCCGTAGGGATCCGCCTTCCAGCGGGTGCGCCCGTCGGCGCCCTCCACCACATATTTATAGGACTGCCCCACTTGGGCCTGCGGCACCGTGGTCTCCCAGATGCCCTCCGGCCAGCGGTTCATGGCAAGGCCCTGCCAGTCGCTGAAGTCCCCCGCCACCCGGACGCTCCGAGCATTGGGGGCATAGACCCGGAAGCACCAGCCCTCCGCCGTGCGGTGTGCGCCCAGCAGAGACTGCGCCTCCTGCCAGCTGCCCTCAAAAAACCGTTTCAGACCGCCTTCCATGCTCTCCCCTCCGTCTCTGGGGCAGGCGCAAACTCCCCTACCCCACCTTTGTGGGCTTATTTTACTCCAATCCCCTCCCCCCGTCAAGCGCCGGTGGCCGTCAAGACACCATTTCTACGAATCCCACAACGAAAAAGCGCACGGGCTATCCCGTGGGCTTTTTTCAGCCCTTTCCGCAGCTTATGAAAGCCTCTTCCAACCATCCGATGCGTTCTTGCGGCGGCCGCCCGGATATGCTATACTCTCCTTATCACCGATGTACATCTCCACCATGAAAGGAGCCCTCCATGCTGACCATCCGCAGAGCCGCTGTCGCCGATCAGCCGCAGCTTATGGCCATCTATCGCACGGCGCAGGAATATATGCTGCAAACCGGAAATCCCACCCAGTGGGGCCGCTCCTATCCGTCGCCGGAGCTGATCCGCTCCGATATCGCTCAGGGCATCTGCCGTGTCCTTAGCGATGAAGCCGGGATACATGGGGTGTTTGCGCTGCTGGATACCCCCGAACCCACCTATTCCCGGATAGAGGGTGCCTGGCGGAACGACGCCCCCTACCTCACCATCCACCGTCTGGCCGGGGACGGCCGGACACACGGTCTCTTCCGCTGTGCTGCGGACTACTGCAAGGCCATTTCCCGGAATGTCCGAGCGGATACCCACGCCGACAACCGCACCATGCAGCATTTGCTGGAGGAGAACGGCTTCCTCCCCTGCGGCACGATCCATGTGCGGGACGGAACGCCCCGGCTGGCATACCATTGGACGGCAGACCGCCCGTGACCTGTACGCCATCCACCGCCTTGCGGCCCCAGCACTCCCCCATACAGCACGCAAAAAGGCCCGGCGCATCATGCGCCGGGCCTTTTCATCGCTATTTTTGCCGCAAGTCAGCTGCTTACTCCTCGTCTTCATCCTCGGCATCCGCCAGATCGCTCAGGTCGAACTCCAGCTTCTCGCCGCAGTTGGGGCAGCGGATCTCGCCGCTCTCCAGCGTGTCCTCGTCGAACACGATCTCCTCCTCGCAGACGGGGCAGGTGGTCTCGAAGTACTCCTCGTCGTCATCCTCGTCCTCGTCATACTCGTCGTCATCGTCCTCCAGCTCGTAGAGGGCCTCCTCCACCTCGCACAGGTCGTCGCTGACGGCGTCCAGACCGTCCTCCACGTCGCACAGCTCGTCCTCCAGATCCTCGAACTTCCCGGACATATCGTCCAACACGTCGATGATGGCGGCAATGAGCTTGCCCTCCTTGGACTCGGTGTCCAGAGCCAGCCCCTCGGCCAGACCCTTCAGATACGCTACCTTCTCAGAAATCTCCATGTTTGTTCTCCTTTCTAAGTACGGTGGTCCTTTCCTTACTTGGCCCGGCCGATGTACTCGCCGGTACGGGTGTCGATACTGATCTTATCACCGATGTTGATGAACAGGGGCACCTTCACCTCAGCGCCGGTCTCCACGGTGGCGGGCTTGAGGGTGTTGGTGGCGGTGTTGCCGGCCAGACCGGGCTCGGTCTCGGTGACCTCCAGATCCATGAAGTTGGGACACTCCAGGCCAAAGACGCTGCCCTTGTAGCTCAGCACCTTGCAGACGGTGTTCTCGGTGACGAAGCGGAAGGCGTCGCCCAGAATATCCTTGTTCAGGGGGACCATGTCATAGGTCTCCTGATCCATGAAGTAGTACAGGTCGCCGTCGTTGTAGCTGTAAGCCATGTCCTTGCGCTCCACGAAGGCCTCCTCGAACTTAGCGGTGGGGTTGAAGGAAGTCTCGGTGACGGCGCCGGTCACCACGTTCTTCATCTTGGTGCGGACGAAGGCAGCGCCCTTGCCGGGCTTGACGTGCTGGAACTCCACGACCGTCATGATCTTGCCCTCGTACTCGAAGGTCTTGCCGTTTCTGAAATCACCGGCGGTAATAGTTGCCATAGTTGTATCCTCCCATATTATGAGAAAATCTCCTTCTGTGGGAGCATTTCCTCGGATTCATGAATTAGCACAGCGGTTATATTTTACATGATATGTCCCGTTTTGGCAAGGGCTTTGCCATATTTTTTCCCGCTTTCCGGGGAAATTATGTGTGCCGGCGGCGGCAGACGGCCTTAAAGGGTGCCTGCAAGGCGTGGAGCACCCAGTTCCATGCACCCTTTGGCCCTCCGGCAGGCTCCACCATCAGGGCCAGTACCCCCGCCAGATTGGCCCCCAGCATATCCGTCAGCAGCTTATCCCCCAGCATGGCCGTCTCGGCGGCGGTGACTCCGGCCCGCTCCATAGCCCGGCGGAAGCCCGTGGTGCGGGGCTTCTGTGCATGGCCCACATAGGGGATGCCCAACTCTCGGCAAAAGGTCTCCACCCGGTGGGAGGAGCGGTTGTTGGACAGGATCATCACCTGCACCCCGCCTTCCTCCATGCGGCGCAGCCACTCCCTTACCCGGTCGTCCGGGTGAGGGACGTACTTAGGAGCCAGCGTATAGTCCAGATCGCTCAGCAGCAGACGGATACCCCGCTGCCGCAGATACTCCGGGGTGATCTCCTCATAGGTTTCAAACAGCCGGTCCGGCACCAATGATACTCGCATACATCCGCTCCTGCCTACATAATCTGCCTATGGTATCCTCGGGCAAAGAGAATCTCTCCGCATCATTCCGACCCTTCTCTCTGCCTGTCAGCGCTATCATACCATGAAATCCGCCGGATGACAAGGGGGACTGAACATGACGCTGTATCTCACCGCCGCACCGGACCGGCTGGCGCAGGCCAGAGCCGCCACGGCTCAACTGGCCCATGCAGCCTACCGCATCGGGCTGGGCTCCCAGCTGCTGGCAGCGCCCCTCCCGGCGGCGCTGCGGGGTGGCCTGATGGTGGTATCTGACCGACAGGCCCCGGCAGTGGAGCAGCCGGAGCCGCTGGCCCGTCAGCTGGTGCGGGTGTGTCTGCGGCGGGGCTTTTCCGGGATAGTGCTGGATCTGGAGGAGCTGCCGGAGGGCCGGTGGGCGGAGGATCGGGCGGCCCTGATCCGGCAGCTGGCGCCGCTGCTGACGGCCTACGGCCGCCGCCTCTATGTGCCGGAGATCTACGCCGCTGCCTCGCCGGAGACGGTGGTGCTGCTGTGTACCGCCCTCTCCGGCGGCAGCCTGCAGGGTCGTCTGGAGGAGGCCTGCGCCGCCTACGGCGCTCAGCGGCTGGCGCTGGATCTGGAGCGGCTGATGATGGACTTCCCCCTGCCCTGCCCCAGCGGCGAGGGGGTGCGGCTGAGTCGGGAGGAGCTGTCCATACGGATGCAGGGACGGTCCGTGTTCTACGCCGAGGATCTGTGCGCCCGGTACTTCACCTATCGCCGGGGCGGACAGACACATTTTGTTCTCTTTGATGACGCCGGAACGCTGAAGCGGAAAATGGAGATGGGGCAAGTACTGGGCATCCGGGAGGGGTTCGTGATGCTGCCGGAGGTGGAGGATCTCACGGGATTTCTCTTCACCGGGGAAGGCTGACGCATCGAAAATCTGAAAAAACGAAGGTCTGAGCAGATGCTCAGACCTTCGCAGTGAGATCAATAATATCTCTTGTTTCTGTTCTTGCGGGCAGCCTCGGACTTCTTGCGGCGCTTCACGCTGGGGCTTTCGTAGCACTCTCTCTTACGCACCTCAGCCAGAACGCCAGCCTTCGCACAGCTTCTCTTGAAACGCTTCAGAGCGCTATCCAGGGACTCGCCTTCCTTGACGTGTACTTCGGACATCTATTTTTCCCTCCCTCCGATGCACCCGGCTATTTCCAGGGTGCTCTTTAAGAGCCACTATACATGACTTTAACAGGGGATATTATACCGGGAAGTATGGTACTTGTCAAGGCATTTTCAGAAAAAACGGCGGGAATTGCGAAAAAAGTCCCGCCTGTCGATACAGGCGGGACTTGCATTCAAAACGGTACTGATTTAGCTTATTGCAGTGCCGTCAATGGTCAGTTTACCGGTGGTGCCGGGAACAAAGCGTCCGTACAGCTCGCTCTGACCGGCAGGAGCGGTCTTGCTGTCCTGTGCAAGGGTATTGCCGGTAGAAACGGCATGGTTGATGGTGACCTCGCCAACATTGGCCGTACCCACCACTACGCCGACACGCCAGCCACCATCATCCGTGGAGTGCAGTTTGGTATTCGTCACCGTGCAGTCGGTGATGGAGTGATAGGTGGCGGGGTTTGCACCGGCGTGACCGATGATACCGCCCACAGAGCCTTTGGCCGTGATTTCGCAGTTATCCACAGAGCATTTGGTGATGGTCACATAGGTATCCACCGGACCGTCATTGGGTTTGTTATAGCCGGAGGACCAGCCCACAAGGCCACCCACACGAGCGCCAGCGGTGCTGGTGATGGTGGAATTGGTCAAATGGCAGTTGACCAATTCGATTTTCGGCATGGAATCCACATTGCAGATGAATGCACCGATGCCCTGCGTATTGGTGCTGTCGTTGATGGTCATCTTATCCAACGTCAGATCCTTGATCACGATACCGGAGGTACCGGCAAAACCGCCGGCGAACAGAGCGTTGTTCAGGCCGGAGATGGTATGGCCGTTGCCCTCCACCGTAATGACACCGGCGCCACGATAACCATCCACCGTAATGGGCGTCCAGGTCTCGCCCTCTGCCAGCGTGATATCCTCGTTGATGATGACCTTGTTGTCGCCGGAGCCTGCATCCGTGAGGGTGGTCAGTGCCGTTCTCAGCTCCTCAGCCGTTGCAACGGTAACGGTGGTGGGTACCTTTTCGGGATACTCGGCAGCGTTATCGTATCTGTTGTTGAAGCTGTCGCTCTCTACGGTGTCCTGCGTAGCCACCACGGTGATGGTGATGTTCTTGAGCTCCTTGCCCATGTAATCATTGCCTGCGGTGGTAGCCATCGTACCGGTGAGGGTGATCAGACCGGTCGATGCCTTATCCGTACCCTTGGCGGTCAGGTGACCTTCCTGATGGATGTCAAAGGCAGTTCCATCCGCCGTCTTATAGGTAAAGGTGATGACCTTCAGCAGACCAGAGTCACCCTCCAGACCGGTAACAACGATTTTGTACTTCAGGGCCAGATTGCCCTTGTTGACGATCTGGAAGGGGGTCAACTCATAGGTGCAGCCCGGCTCCCACAGAACCTGCTCACCCTCGGCCCCTTCGGCCTTGACCCAGCTCAGGTTTGTAACGGGCTTGCCGTTTTCGTCCTGAATCTCGATATCCAGATTACCGGCCTGGATCTTGTTGACACCCGTGCTTGCGGTGTCGGTGAACCATGCAAAGGTAGCGCCTACCAACATGGCCAGGCACAAGACCATGGCCATGACGCTGCCCAGCAAGGCCCGTTTGGTGGACTTGCGATTTGTCATGATATCTTCCTCCTATTTTCTTGTGCGTGACCGATGGAGCGCTCGCACGGGGAATAACCCCTTATCGTTTCAGGCGAAACGATAACCGCCCATGGGCGGTTCGTCACACTGTCTATACACGCATGTTAGCACTCCTTACGGCAAATTGCAAGAGGGAACGCCAATTTTCATCGATTTGACGCAAATATTTGCAGTGTGCTTATGCAGCATTACATAAAATACCACATTCTCCGGGGAAAAAGGGGTTTTTGGGCAGAATAAGCGCCGTCCCCTTTGCGGGAGGCGGCGCTTCTGCGTTTTTACTTGGCGGGCTTGACGATGAGGTTGATGAGCTTATTCTTCACCAGAATGGTCTTAACGACCGTCATGCCGTCGGCGGCCTTCTGAACCTTATCCAGCGCCAGAGCGGCGGCCTTCACCGTCTCCTCGTCGCTGTCCATAGCCACGGTAACGGTGCCCTTAAGCTTGCCGTTGACCTGCACGGCCATCTCCACGTGGGAGTCCACGGTCTTGGACTCGTCCCAAGTGGGCCAAGGCATCTGCATGGCCATCTTGCCGGTCTTGGCGGCGTAGCCGGTGAGTTCCCACATCTCCTCCACCATGTGGGGGGCGAAGGGAGAGAGCATCAGCATCAACTGCTGCAGGTCGCCACGGGTCAGGCCGGAAGCGTAGAACTCGTTGACCATGGCCATGAGGGCGGCAATAGCGGTGTTCATCTTCAGGTCGTCGATGTCGGTGGTGACCTTCTTGATGGTCTTGTGGATGATGGAGGCGTTCTTCCCGGAGATCTCATCGCTGTCCTGCGCCAACTCCATGAGGTTCCAGCAGCGATCCAGGAAGCGCTTGGAGCCCTTGACGGCCTCGTTGGACCATGTGACGGCCTTCTCGAAGTCACCAATGAACATGATGTGCAGACGCATGGTGTCGGCGCCGTACTGGGCCACGATATCGTTGGGATTGACCACGTTGCCGCGGGACTTGGACATCTTCTCGCCGCCCTCGCCAAGGATCATGCCGTGGCTGGTGCGCTTGGCGTAGGGCTCCTTGGTGGGAACCACGCCGATGTCATAGAGGAACTTATGCCAGAAGCGGGAGTAC
>ERZ773195.958-NODE-958-length-23084-cov-9.160363_pt1 | contig 23084 bp, 13 predicted proteins | sample MGYA00580530_ERZ773195 | MGnify/ENA primary metagenome ERZ773195 (study PRJEB29015, sample SAMEA2737751) | human gut metagenome | biome: human gut; feature: human-associated habitat; material: faeces | place: China | collected 2012 ...
CTGCCGCACCTCGCTCGCCGTATCGGCACTTAGAATTATGCGGTATTGCCCAAAGATATTTCCCCGTGAAAATATGGATAGGGAAAATGCCTTTTATGTAACAATTTGGATGACTTCTTCGTTTATCTTATTAGAGGATACACCCTAGACAAACAGCAGGGGGCGGTAAGCATGAAAAAAAGATTCGCGGCATTTGTGTCAACCGTTTTGGCGGCAGTCTTGTGCGCCTGTTCTGCTGCCCCAAAAGATGTACTCCCCAATAAGGCGGCCCAGCCGACCGAAGCACCAACACAGCAAGCCCAAACCACGCAGGCAGCACCCACGGAACAGCCCACCCCGGAGCCGGACCTCGTGCAGCAGCTGCTGGAGGAGATGACGCTGGAACAAAAGGTGGGGCAGCTCTTTCTTGTTCGACCCGATTCCCTGGACTTGAGCCAAACGCAGGACCAGATCAACGATGCCAAGGCGGACGGCGTGACCGAACTGACGGATGCCATGCGCCAAACTTTGGCGGAGTACCCGGTGGGCGGCGTGGTGATCTTTGGCAAAAATCTGGAAAGCCCGCAGCAGATCACCCAATTCCTGGACGATTTGCAGCAGGCGAGCGATACGCCGCTCTTTACTGCCATTGATGAGGAGGGCGGCCTGGTGGCGCGCCTTGCCAACAATGCCGCGTTTGACCTGCCCCAATACGAAAGCGCTGCGGCAGTGGGAACATCCGGTAACCCGGAAGATGCCCGCGCCATGGGCCGCACCATTGGCGGCTACTTAAAAGAATACGGCTTTAACCTGGATTTTGCCCCTGTGGCCGATGTGAACACCAACCCCGATAACCCGGTCATCGGTACCCGCGCGTTCAGCAGTGAACCGCAGACCGCCGCCGACCTTGTGGGCGGGGCGTGCGCCGGGTTTGCCGATGCGGGCATTGCCTGCACCCTCAAGCATTTCCCCGGCCATGGCGATACCAGCGAGGATACCCACGTTGGCACCGTAACGCTGAACAAAACGCTGGATGACCTGCGCAGCTGTGAGCTGGTGCCCTTTGCCCAAAATGTGAACAATGCTCCGCTGATTATGGCGGCCCACATTACCGTGCCGCAGGTAACAGGGGACGATACCCCGGCCTCCCTTTCCAGCGTCATGCTGACCGATCTTTTGCGCGGGGAGTTGGGCTATCAGGGCTTGATCGTGACGGATTCGCTGGCGATGCAGGCCATCACCGATGTGTATACCCCCGGTCAGGCGGCGGTCAAGGCGCTGCAGGCCGGTGCAGACCTGCTGCTGATGCCCAACGGCCTTGCCGATGCCTATACCGCCGTGCTGGAAGCTGTGCAGGATGGTACCATCCCCCAGCAGAGACTGGACGAAAGCGTGCAGCGCATTTTGCAGTGTAAATACCAATACGGCATCCTGACGCAGTAACGCGGTGCCGTTTATAAGGAGAATGAAAATGCCCAAGTATACAGTAGACGGTTCGTTTTTTGTGCAGCAGATTTCCGGCATCCAGCGCTATGCGCGGGAAATATTCGCTGCCATGGACCCCATGCTGGAACCCGGCGAGCTGGAAGTGGCGGTTCCGCCGGATTGTATCGTTCCCGAATACCGCAATATCAAGGTGGTCACCCTGCCGCAGTCCAGCGGCATTTTGGGCTGGCAGCGGGTGTATGGCCGATATCTGGCACAAAGCGGGCGCTGCTGGCTGGGCATGTGCAACGTTATTCCCATGTTCCACCGTGGGAACGAGGGCATTGCCGTGGTGCATGATGTGTGCTATAAAGCACGCCCGGATTTTTATACCGACCTGCGCGGCCGCACCAGCGCTGTCTGGCACTGCATGCAGTATGCGGCCATTGCCAAAAAGGCCAGAAAAATCGTGACGGTCTCGGAATTTTCCAAAAGCGAGATCGTGAAATATTACCATGTGAACCCCGAAAAGATCACCGTGGTGTATAACGCCTGGCAGCATATGCAGCGCGTGCGCCCTGACCCCATGCTGTTTGGTGAGTACAGCAAGTGGCCGCAGCTGAAAAAGGGCGAGTATTATTTCTCGATGTCCAACCTGCTTAAAAATAAGAACTTTCCCTGGGTGCTGCGCGCTGCGCAGAGCAAACCCCAGGTTATGTTTGCAATTGCGGGCGGCGGCAGCCTTGCCAAAGAGGCCGCTGCCCTGGGGTTGGACCACCTGAACAACGTGATGTACCTTGGCTATGTGACGGACGGCGAAGCCAAAAGCCTGATGGAAAACTGCAAGGCGTTTTTGTTCCCCACGCTGTATGAGGGGTTCGGCATCCCCCCGCTGGAAGCCATTGCCTGCGGTGCTCCACGCGTGATGGTGAGCAATACCCCCTGCATGCGGGAAATTTACGGCTCCCACGCTGATTACATTGACCTTTCCACCAACCACGGCAGTGTGGACCATGTAACCCCCGGCCGGGATGCCGCCGCCGTACTGCAAAAATACTCGTGGGAAGGCAGCGCCCGCCGCATGCTGGAGGTGCTGCGCGAGCCATGACCGTAACGATACCGGGTGATTTCGATCTGCAAAAAATAGCCGCCAGCGGCCAGGCGTTCCGCATTGCGCAAACGCCGCAGGGCTGGCGGTTTTTGGCCGGGGATAAGCTTTTGTACCTGCAGCCCGGCAGCGGTGATACGTATACAGCTAGCTGTACCCCGGAAGAATGGCAGGGCTTCTGGCACCGCTATTTTGATTTGAACCGCAATTATGCGGCCATCCGCGCCGCGGTGCCCAAACAGGATGCCTACCTTTGTGCAGCGGCCCGGGCCGGGGCGGGTATCCGCATTCTGCGCCAGGACGCCTGGGAGATGCTGGTTACCTTTATCATCAGCCAGCGCAAAAATATCCCGGCCATTCAGGCTTGTGTGGAAACGCTGTGTACCCGGTACGGTGCGCCGCTGCTGCAGCCGGGCGGGAATGTGCTGTATGCGTTCCCAACGGCGCAGGCGCTCGCCGCGGCAGGGGAGCAGGCATTGCGGGACTGCGCGCTGGGCTACCGCGCCCCGTATGTTCTGGCTGCCGCCCAGGCAGTTGCAGCGGGAACGCTGGACCTTGCCGCGCTGGAAACCCTGCCCGATGCCCGGCTGCTGGAAGCTTTGATGCAGCAGCACGGCGTGGGCATCAAGGTGGCCAACTGCGTAGCCCTGTTTGCCTATGGCCGCATGGAGTGTGCCCCCGTGGATGTGTGGATCCAGCGTGTGATCGACCAGCATTACGCCGGGCAGAACCCATTCCCAGCCTATGGCAACGCCGGAATTTTGCAGCAGTGGATGTTCTATTTCGCCCGTTCCGAAAAGGAACGGGTGAAATAGAAAGAATAATGAAAAAAGAATAATGCAGGTGGACCGCAGTGCTGCGCACGGCTCAGAAATATTAGTGCTCTATATTTGACAGAACTCTAATATTTTTGAGCGTTGTGCCAGCAACGCGGTCCACCTGCATTTTTAATTATTCTTTATTACTTATTCATTTGGCAAATATTCATTTGCCTACCGCCCTGTCCATTCTCCGGTATTGCAGCGCTTCCATCAGCTCTGCGGCGCCGATCTGTTCCACACCGTTCATGTCGGCAATGGTGCGGGCAACGCGCAGGATGCGGTCATAGGCGCGGGCGCTGTAGCCCATGCGTTCAAACGCACCGCGCAGCAGCTTTTCGGCGGCGGGCGCAAGCGGACAGTAGCGCCGCAGCATGCCGCTGGGCAGCTGGGCGTTGCAGGTAAAGCCAAGGCTCTTGTAGCGCTGGGCCTGAATGGCGCGTACCGCGGCCACCCGCGCACGGATGTCAGCGCTCGGCTCGCCGCCGGTTTTTGCGGCAAGGGCGTCGTACTCCACGGGGCGGGCCTCTACATGCAGGTCAATGCGGTCCAACAGCGGGCCGGAAATCCGCTGCCGGTAGCGCTCGATCGCACTGGGCGTGCAGCTGCATTCCCGCACGCCGGAACCATAATACCCGCACTTGCAGGGGTTCATGGCGGCAACCAGCATAAAACGGCAGGGGTAGGTGGCGGTGCCGTGTACCCGGCTCACGGAGATGCACCCGTCCTCGATTGGCTGGCGCAGCACCTCCAGCGCTTCGCGGCTGAACTCTGGCAGCTCGTCCAAAAACAGTACGCCGTTGTGGGCCAGGCTGACCTCGCCGGGGCGGGGCACTGTGCCGCCGCCCGCAATGGCTGCGGCGCTGACACTGTGGTGGGGGCTGCGGAACGGTCGCTGCTGCAATAATCCGGTCCCGGCCTGCACCAGCCCGGCAACGGAATAAATCGCGGTGGTTTCCAGCGCTTCCTCATAACTGAGCGGCGGCAGGATGCCCGGCAGGCGCTTGGCCAGCATGCTTTTGCCGGTGCCCGGCGGGCCCACCATCAACAGGTTGTGCCCACCCGCAGCGGCAACTTCCAGCGCGCGGCGGGCCTCCGCCTGGCCGCGCACATCCGCAAAATCGGGGCCAAGCCACTGCCCGGCGGCATCGTATCCTGTGCGGCTGGCGGGGCTGAGCTTTGCCTGCCCCGCCAGGTGGCGGATCACATCCGCAGCGCTGCGGGCGGGGTAAACTGTCAGCTGCTCGGCCACGGCGGCTTCGGCGGCGTTTTCGGCAGGAACAAACAGCTCGGTCACGCCCGCCTTTTGGGCGGCAAGGGCCATGGGCAGGGCACCGGCAATGGGGCGCAGTGTGCCATCCAGCCCAAGTTCACCCAAAAATGCCTGGTGCGGCTCTGGCTGTGGGATGTACTGCTGCGCCGCCAAAATGCCGATGAACACCGGAAGGTCATACAAACTGCCGGTCTTGCGCACATCGGCGGGGGCCAGGTTGACGGTAACATGGCTGGCGGGCCAGGGGCAGTTCAGGTTTTTGATGGCACTGCGCACCCGCTCGCTGCTTTCCTTCACGGCGGAATCCGGCAGGCCCACCATGGCAAATTTGGGCAGACCGCCACTGATGTGGGTTTCCACGGTAACGGGGTAGCCATCCAGCCCCGTTACCCCCAGGCTGACAACGTGTGCATACATGGCGCAGCCAACTCCTTTTTTCAACAAATTGCGTACTTTGATTATTTTCAGTATATCCTGTTCCGCCCGCGGCGGCAAGCATATTTTTTGTGCCCAAAATCTGCCTTGACGCTGTAGGGTAAAAAACAGGCAAAGCCCCGGCAAAAGCCGGAATTCCAGCTTTTTTTGATTGACAACGCAAACTAAAATTGATATATTTAATTTGAACAAGTAAATTTACCCAAAACTTTTACAGGGTAAGAAAGTGATGGTGTCCAAAATGTATAAAGAAATGTACAGCCGTTGGCTTGCTGCCAACCTGGATGACCCCGACCTGAAGCCGGAGCTGGAATCGATTCAGAACGATGACGCTGCCATTCAGGATCGTTTTGCCGTTGCCCTTAAGTTCGGCACTGCCGGTCTGCGCGGTGTGATCGGCGCCGGTACCAACCGCATGAACGTGTATGTTGTGCGCCAGGCTACCCAGGGCCTTGCCAACTGGGTCAAGACCCAGGGCGGCACCCAGACCGTTGCTATCAGCTATGACAGCCGCATCAAGAGCGATGTGTTTGCCAAGGCTGCTGCCGAAGTTCTGGCCGCCAACGGCGTAAAGGTGCGCATTTACAGCGCCCTGATGCCGGTTCCCGCACTGAGCTTTGCTACCCGGTATTATAACTGCAACGCCGGTATCATGGTAACGGCATCCCACAACCCGGCCAAGTACAACGGCTATAAGGCCTACGGCCCCGATGGCTGCCAGATGACCGATGAGGCCGCTGACATCGTGTACGCCGAAATCCAGAAGACCGACATCCTGACGGGCGCCAAAACCATGCCGTTTGCCGAGGGGCTGGAAAAGGGCATCATCGAATACGTTGGCGATGACTGCATCAACGCCCTGTACGAAGCAATCGAAGCCCGCTCCATCCGTCCCGGTATCTGCAAGACCGCCGGCCTGAAGCTGGTTTACAGCCCGCTGAACGGCTCCGGCCTGGTTCCGGTCACCCATGTTCTGCATGACATCGGCATTACCGATATCACCGTTGTGCCGGAACAGGAAAAGCCGGACGGCAATTTCCCCACCTGCCCGTACCCCAACCCCGAAATTTTCGAAGCTCTGCGCCTTGGCCTGGAACTGGCCGAAAAGTCTGGTGCAGACCTGATGCTGGCCACTGACCCCGATGCTGACCGCGTTGGCATTGCCGTTAAGTGCAAGGATGGCAGCTATGAGCTGCTTTCCGGCAACGAAGTCGGCGTTCTGCTGCTGGATTACATCTGCGCGGGCCGCATTGAGCAGGGGACCATGCCCAAAGACCCCGTCATGTGCAAGTCCATCGTGTCCACCCCGCTGGCGGACAAGGTGGCCGAGCATTACGGTGTTGAGTGCCGCAATGTGCTGACCGGCTTTAAGTGGATCGGCGATCAGATCGCCAAGCTGGAAGCTGCTGGTCAGGTTGACCGCTTCATCTTTGGCTTTGAGGAAAGCTATGGCTACCTGGCTGGTCCTTACGTCCGCGATAAGGATGCCATCATCGGCTCTATGCTGATTTGCGAAATGGCTGCTTATTATCGCGCAAAGGGCAGTTCCATCAAGGAAGAGCTGGAGCGCATTTACGCCGAGTATGGCCGCTACCTGAACAAGGTTGACAGCTTTGAGTTCCCGGGCCTGTCCGGCATGGACAAGATGGCGGGCATTATGTCCGGCCTGCGCGAGAACCCGCCCAAGGACTTTGGCGGTGACGCCGTTGTAAAGGTTGTGGACTATAAAAAGCCTGAAGAGACCGGTCTGCCCGCCGCCAACGTGCTGATCTACACCCTGGCATCCGGCTGCACCGTTGTGGTGCGCCCCTCCGGCACCGAGCCGAAGATCAAGACCTACTTTACCACCAAGGGCAAAGACCTGGCCGAAGCCGAAGCCAAGAAAGAAGAACTGGCCGCTGCCGTTAAGCCGCTGCTGGCATAATGTGATTCCATAAGTTTGGCGCTTTTGGGCCGCCTGCTGTAATACGCAGACGGCCTTTTTTGTATGCAGCCCCCTAGCCGCCGCAGTGAGGAAATAACACGCATTTTCAGGCTCCGCTTGGGAAATCATCCCTCAGTCACCTTCGGCGACAGCTCCCCACGAAGGGGAACCAAAGGCTTTGCGGAAAATTGTTGCGGCATCTGCTACAAGGCCCCGGAACGGTCAAGACCGTTCCCTACAGAGCATTTTATTGTGTGCGGCCAACCCACAAACACCCAGTAGGGCGGGGGTACCCGACTCCGCCGGAAACTTACCGGAGCAGATACAAAAAACGTGTGATGTACTTTGCCCCACAGTAGGAGACGGCGTCCTCGACGTCCCGGATGGGCATATAAATGATTGCACTTTTGCTGGCAATTTGCCGCCGCAAAAGATTGCCCGCACTACTTGACAAAACACAAAAACTCTGGTAAAATACTCTAGCAATCGTTCAGAGGGCTGCTCCACACGCACAGGATGGCGTCTGCTGGTAGCCGAAATTCGAAGATTGTGATGAGCACATATATCAAGTATGGCTCCCTTTAGTCATGATCGAGAAAGAGGTGAAATGAAAATGAAGCAGGGTATTCATCCCAACTATGTGGATTGCACCATTACCTGCGCATGCGGCAACGTGATCCATACCCGCGATACCAAGCCGGAGATCCGCGTTGAAGTTTGCAGCAAGTGCCATCCCTTCTACACCGGCAAGCAGAAGCTGGTTGACACCGGCGGACGTGTTGAGCGCTTTAAGCGCCGCTACGCCAACAAGGCTGGCAAGTAATTGCATTAAGGTTTTGTATACCGCAGATGGCAACATCTGCGGTATTTTTTTCAAATACATCATCTTGCATCTCAAAGGAGAACCCCTATGCCGGACTATCAAACGATCCGCGGTATTTCCACCTTTGAATATGAAGAAAAGCGCTCCCGCTTTATTGCTTCCGCTGCGTTTGCCGATACCGAGGAAGCTGCCCTTGCCCACCTGAACCGCATCAAAGCGGCCAACCGCACCGCGCGGCATAATGTGTATGCCTATGTTCTGCGCGAGGGCGGCCGCACCCGCTACAGTGATGACGGCGAACCCGCCAAAACCGCCGGTACCCCCGTGCTGGAAGCCATCGGCCATGCGGGGCTTTCGGATGTGATCGTGGTGGTTACGCGGTACTTTGGCGGAGTTCTGCTGGGTACCGGCGGGCTGGTGCGGGCCTACACCGCGGCGGCATCCGGAGCCTTGCAGCAGGCGGAGATTGTCAGCATGCGGCTGGTGACGGATTGCGCCGTGACCGTGCCATACCCCAAGTTTGAACAGGCCCAGCGGATGATCGCAGCCGCCGGGGCCAAACTGCAGGAACCGGAGTATGCCGACGCTGTGACCCTGCGCTGGCGCATGCCTGCCGGAACCGAAGAAGCTCTGTGCCGTGACCTGAGCGAGCTGACCCGCGGCAGTGCCGAAGTGACGATCAGCAAACCACTTTACGCAGCTTTTTGATGCTGCGCAGTCATTTCTGGCAAGAAAGCAGAATTTCCCATGAAATTTTTACATTTCATACAAGTGTTTGGCGGCTTTTTATCGTATTTATAATATAGAGAGCCGTTTTTGGGCATGATATGCCCAACGGGGAACCGGATAGGGGAAAGGAGGCTGCGCCGTGACTGTGCGGGAAGAGACCCAGACAATTGAACGCCTGACCTTAAGCCCCTATGCCGCTTTAAGTGAGCAGAGCTTTGGCCGCCGCACCCCGGAACCGGAAGATGACCTGCGGACCTGCTACCAGCGTGACAGGGACAGAATTTTGCACTGTAAAAGTTTCCGGCGGTTGAAGCAGAAAACACAGGTGTTTCTTTCGCCGGAGGGCGACCACTACCGCACCCGGCTGACCCACACGCTGGAAGTCAGCCAGATTGCCCGAACCATTGCCCGCGCCCTGCGGCTGAATGAGGACCTGACCGAAGCCATTGCCCTGGGGCATGATCTTGGCCACACCCCATACGGCCACGCGGGGGAGCGCGCACTGAACCGGCTGTGCCCCGGCGGGTTTACCCACTACCGCCAAAGCCTGCGGGTGGTGGACTACCTGGAAAAGGACGGCAAGGGCCTGAACCTTTGCTGGGAGGTGCGCAACGGGATTATTACCCACACCAAAGGCGCCTGGGCCCGCACGATGGAAGGCTGTACCGTGCGCTATGCGGACCACATTGCCTTTTTGAACCATGATATTGAGGATGCCGTGGCCGCCGGTGTGCTGAACCCCACCGCCCTGCCGCGGGATGCCGTGCAGGTGCTGGGAGATACCAAATCCCGGCGCATCACCACAATGATCACCGACCTTGTGGCAAACAGCGCAAACTGCAAAAATGGGAAAATGCAGTTTTCCCCCGAAGTGGAGGAGGCATACGGTGTGCTGAAAGACTTTATGTACAGCACGGTGTATGTGGACAAGGATGCCAAGCGCGAAGAGAAAAAAGTGGACAAGATGATCGAAGCGCTGTATGAGCGCCTTTGCGCGGACCCCACGCTGATGCCTAATTTTTATATGCAGGTGGCATATCACCAGGGAATGGACCGTGCCGTGGCGGATTATATTTCCGGCATGAGCGATGAATTTGCTACCCGCCTGTTTGAGGAGCTGTTTGTGCCGCAAAAGTGGCAGGTGCTATAAAATTGGCAGTATGTTAGAGCACTGCCGCCCGCCCCGAAGGGGCGCACATTGTGCTATAAATTATTACGATATATACGCGAAAGGAGGCCCGGAGCCCCATTGATCCCACAGGAATACATACAGGAAGTGGTTGCACGCAATGATATTACCGAAGTAATCGGCCAATATGTGCAGCTGCGTCATCGCGGGCGGACCTATACCGGGCTGTGCCCTTTCCATAACGAGAAAACCCCTTCGTTTACCGTCTACCCGGATACCCAAAGTTTTTACTGCTTTGGCTGCGGTGCGGCGGGGGATGTGATTAACTTTGTGCGCAAAATTTCCAACCTGGGCTATGTGGAAGCTGTTAAACAGCTGGCGGGCCGCGCCGGGATGCCCATGCCGGAGGAGGACGACCAGGAAAGCCGTTCCCGCTCCCGCCTGTTGGAGATCAACCGCAACGCCGCGCGCTATTTTTATGACCAGCTCAACGCCCCAACGCCGGAAGCTGCCATGGCCCGCCGCTACTGGCGCGAAAAACGCGGCCTTTCGGATGCGGCCATCCGCCGGTTTGGCCTGGGCTATGCACCGGAAGATTTTGTCGGCCTTCTGCACTACCTGCGCCACCGCGGCTTTACCGAGCCGGAATTGGAATCCTCCGGCCTTGTCAAGCGTAGCGCCAAGGGCAATCTGTATGATATCTTCCGCCACCGCGTGATGGTGCCCATCATTGATGTGCGGGGCAATATCATTGCGTTCGGCGGGCGCGTGATGGATGATTCCAAGCCGAAATACATCAACTCGCCCGAAACGATGGTCTACCACAAATCCCGCACGCTGTTTGCGCTGAATGTGGCAAAAAAATCAACGTCCAAGCGGTATATCCTCTGCGAAGGGTATATGGACGTCATCTCGATGCACGAAGCCGGGTTTGATACCGCTGTCTGTGCCTGCGGCACGGCTTTGACGCCGGAGCAGGTCAAGCTGCTGACGGAATACGCCGACGAAGTGGTGCTGAGCTATGACTCGGACGAAGCAGGCCAGAAGGCAACGGAGCGCAGTTTGGCGCTGTTTTCCGGTACCAATTTGCAGGTGCGGGTGCTGAACATCCCCGGTGCCAAGGACCCGGATGAATTTATCCGCACCTATGGCCGCGACCGGTTTGAAGCCGTGCTGGAAGGCACCGCAACCCCGCTGGAGTTCAAGCTGGCTAAGGCAGTGAAAAAATATGACCTGCGCAACGATGCCCAGCGCCTGCAATATGTGGATGAAGCCATCGGCATTCTGGCAGGCAGCGCGGTCAGCCCCACGGCGCGGGATGTGTATGCCGGGCGCATTGCGGAGCAGACCGGCATTGATAAAAAGGCTGTGTTGGTCCAGCTGGAAAGCGCCGTGCGCGGGGCCGGGCGCAGGGCGCGCCGCAAAGAGCAGAACGAACTTTCCCGCCAGGGGATTGCGGCGGATATCCGCGTGCCCTATGACCGCGGGGGCGAAGCTGCCCTGGGGGCCGCAAGCGCCGCCCGCCAGCTTGTGGCGGCTATGCTGCAGGATGCCGGCGCCATCCCCTACATCCGGGAGCGGCTGAACCTTGGCATGGTGGTGCTGCCGGAAATGCAGCAGGCAATCAAGGCGATTTACGACTGCGCCGCCCGCGGCCAGCCCGCCAATGCCACGACCCTTTCCCCCTTGTTGGAGGAAAAAGCCTACAGCCAAGTGATGCTGGCCCAGGCCCAAAACGCCGATACCCGCCTGACCCGCCGGGATATTGATATGCTGCTGGATCGTTTGCAGACCGCAAACCCCGAAAGCGCCCAGGTGGCAGGCACCACAGACGATGAATTCCGGCAGAAATTTGCCGCCCTTGCCCGCAAAAAAGTGGGCGAACGCCCGCCGGAAGAATAATTTCCACCCGGCCAAAACCATGTTGTTTTATCCCGTTCCAGTAAGATGGGCAGAATAAAAACCAAAGGAGAAACTACTTATGGCAGAAAAGAAAGATTCGATTCGCAACCTGATTGAACAGGGCCGCCGTGCAGGCAAATTGACCAGCACCGAAATCAGTGACGCTATGGAAGAAAGCAGCCGTGTTATTGACGCGGAGCAGATGGAAAAGCTGTATGAAGAGCTGGAAAGCAACGGCATTGAAGTGGTGGATGATGACGCCACTGATATGTCCGCTGTGGCCGATATGGGCGAGGAGGGGATGGATGACTTTGAGAATACCGTTACCTCGGACGGCATTACCATCGATGACCCCGTTAAGGTTTACCTGAAAGAGATCGGCCGCGTGCCCCTGCTGACCCCCGATGAGGAAGTGCAGCTGGCCCTGGATATCCAGAAAGGCGGCAAGGACGGCGAACGCGCCAAGCAGCGCCTGAGCGAAGCCAACCTGCGTCTGGTAGTTTCCATTGCAAAGCGCTATGTGGGCCGCGGCATGCAGTTCCTGGACCTGATCCAGGAAGGTAACCTGGGTCTGATCAAAGCGGTTGAAAAGTTTGACCATACCAAGGGCTTCAAGTTCTCCACCTATGCAACGTGGTGGATCCGCCAGGCCATCACCCGCGCCATTGCGGATCAGGCCCGCACCATCCGTATCCCTGTGCATATGGTGGAAACCATCAACAAGGTCAAAAAGGTTTCCAGCCAACTGCTGCACGAAAACGGCCATGAGCCCAGCGCCGAAGAAATTGCCGAGCGCCTGGATATGCCGGTGGACAAAGTGCGCGAGATTATGCGCGTGGCACAGGAACCCGTCAGCCTCGAAACCCCCATCGGTGAGGAGGAAGATAGCCACTTGGGCGACTTTATCCCCGATGAGGAAGCCCCCGTTCCCGCCGAAGCCGCCAGCCAGACCCTGTTGAAAGAGCAGCTGGCCGATGTGCTGAAAACCCTGACCCCGCGTGAAGAAAAGGTCCTGCGCCTGCGCTTTGGCCTGGAAGATGGCCGCCCCCGCACGCTGGAAGAGGTGGGCAAGGAGTTCAACGTTACCCGTGAACGTATCCGCCAGATCGAAGCAAAAGCCCTGCGCAAGCTGCGCCACCCCAGCCGCAGCAAAAAGCTGCGCGACTTCCTGGATTGATGCCGTGATTCTTATATAGAATAGAAATAGCAAATTAAAATCATCTGCACCCGTACTGCTGTTTGCCCGGCGGTGCGGGTGTATTTTTGTGTGCAGCAGGCATAAATGACAAAGCCACAGCATACGATTACCCTGATGATATAGGGGAGGGGATAACGATGTGTGGAATTGCCGGACAGATCAGCGCGGACCCAAATAAGATTGCAGCCAACTACCCAGCTTACTGCCGAATGCAGAAAAGCCTTGCACGCCGCGGGCCGGACCAGCGGGGAATATACCTGCACGGCCATGCGGCGCTGATCCATGCGCGGCTGGCTGTGGTGGATCTGGAAAACGGCTGCCAGCCCATGGTGCTGGATCAGGGCGGGGAGAAATACATTCTGGTGTACAACGGCGAGCTGTACAACACGCCGGAGCTGCACGCCCAGCTTGCGGCTCTGGGCCATCGCTTTGTAAGCCATTCCGATACTGAGGTTTTGTTACATGCTTTTGCCCAGTGGGGGCCGGACTGTCTGGAAAAGCTGAACGGTATTTTTGCATTTGCTGTGTGGCAGCAGCGGGCGCAAAAGCTCTTTCTGGCGCGGGACCGCATCGGGGTCAAGCCGCTGTTCTATGCCCTGCGCGGGGACAGCCTGATCTTTGCTTCCGAGCTGAAAACGCTGCTCTGCCACCCGGAGATCCCGCCGCAGGTGGATGCCCATGGGCTGGCCGATGTGCTGCTGCTCGGCCCCGGCCGCACGCCGGGGTGCGGGGTGTTCCGCAATGTGCAGGAATTGAAGCCCGGCTGCTGCGCAGAATACACTGTGCCACAGGTTGGTGCGCCGCGCCTCACCGTGCGCCGCTACTGGCAGCTGACCGACCACGAACACCCCGATGATTTTACCCACACCGCAGCCAAAGTGCGGGACCTGGTGATGGATGCCGTCACGCGGCAGCTGGTATCGGATGTGCCGGTGGCAACCTTCCTTTCCGGCGGGCTGGATTCCAGCCTGATTTCGGCAATCGCGGATTCCCACTTTACGGCGCGGGGCAAAACGCTGCAGACTTTCTCGGTCGGTTATCAGGATAACAAAAAGTACTTCCACGCCACCCATTTCCAGCCCAGCCCGGATGCGCCGTATATCCGCACCATGAACCAGTTCTTGAACGCGCAGCATACCTGGGTAACGCTGGACAGCGAAGCACTGGCCGCCGCCCTGCTGGAAGCGGTGGACGCCCGCGACCTGCCCGGTATGGCGGATGTGGACTCCTCGCTGCTGCTGTTCTGCCGTGAGATCCGTAAAACAGCCACCGTGGCACTTTCCGGCGAGTGCGCGGACGAGATATTTGGCGGTTACCCCTGGTACAGGGATAAGACCGTGCGGGAGCGGTATGGCTTCCCTTGGGCGCAGAGCACGGCATACAGGGTCAGCTTTTTTAAGCCGGAGGTGTTCGGCGGCATTGACCCGGCGGCGTATATTGATGAAGGCTACCGCGCCACGCTGGAGCAAACTTCCATCCGCCCCGGTCTGGATCCCCTGGAACAACGGATGCGCCAGATGTTTGCCCTGAACTTTAACTGGTTTATGCAGACCCTTTTGGACCGCAAGGACCGAATGAGTATGTACAGCGGGCTGGAAGTGCGCGTGCCGTTCTGCGATTACCGCATTGCGGAATACCTGTACAGCGTGCCGTGGGAATATAAGGATTACGAGGGCCACGAAAAAGGCCTGCTGCGCCAGGCGATGCAGGGCGTGCTGCCCACGGAAGTGTTGTGGCGAAAAAAGAGCCCCTACCCTAAAACATGGAACCCGGCGTATTTGAACGCTGTCAGCGCCATGCTGCGCAGTGCGATGCAGGACCCGGATGCCCCGCTGCTGCGTATTGCCAAGAGGGCAGCGCTGGAACAGCTGTTGACCGCTGCCGAGACTGCGACCCCCTGGTATGGCCAGCTGATGACCACCCCGCAGACCATTGCCTGGTTTGTGCAGCTGAATTACTGGCTGCAAAAATACCGGGTGGAGCTGGTGTAAATACCCGTGTGGCGGGCCCGGCATCAAACGCATAACACCAAAAACAGACGAGTGCCCACCCTGCACACGGATAACGGCGGGAAGGGCACTTTTTGTTTGCAAAGCGTAAAAAACGGGAAAATGCAGAAAAAACGCAGGCTGCAACCCATACAAAAAACACACAAGGTAATTGGGCATTGTGCCAATTAGCGGCATTTCAAGGATTTGTCAAGTGGCAGAAGAAATGCAAAAATAGCACTTTGCCAAAAGAAATGTGACACGAAGCCGGGCGTTCAATTGCCTGATAAAAAAACACGCAAAATGCCAAAAGAGCCCTTGACAATCAGCTTTTTGGCTGGTATACTGGCATAGTATCACAAAATGGAATAGAGCGCCCTAAAGGAATTTTGATTTTTTCGCGTTTTTTCAAACTTTGTTAAAAACGACGAATGTTCCAAGAAAATCATTGCTTCGGCGGAGCGCTTTTGCCAAAAACAAATCTGAACGGAATAGGAGTGGTCGCATTTTATGGTAAAGGTCAAGCCCGTACAAAACGGTCGAACCTCCAGAATGAGCTTTTCCCGCATCAACGAAGTGATTGGCATGCCCAACCTCATCGAGATCCAGAAAAACTCTTATAACTGGTTCCTGGACGAGGGCCTGCGCGAAGTGTTCCACGACATTGACGCGATCGAGGATTACACCGGGAATCTCTCGCTGGAATTTGTCGATTACCGTCTGGACAAGCACCCCAAATATACCATTAAAGAATGTAAAGAGCGTGACGCAACGTATGCTGCGCCGCTTTATGTCACTGCGCGCCTGTTGAACAAAAGCACCGGCGAAGTGAAGGAACAGGAAATTTTCATGGGCGATTTCCCGCTCATGACGGATTCCGGCACTTTCATCTCCAACGGTGCAGAACGTGTTATCGTCAGCCAGCTGGTTCGTTCGCCCGGCGTGTTCTATGCTTCCAGCAAGGACCGTACCGGCAAGGACCTTTTCACCGCAACCATGAACCCCAACCGCGGCGCATGGCTGGAATACGAAACCGATTCTTCCGATGTATATTATGTGCGCATTGATAAAAACCGCAAGCTGCCGGTTACTACCTTCCTGCGCGCACTGGGTCTTGGCACCGATGAGCAGATCCGCCAGTACTTCGGCGATTCTGAACCCAAAATCAACGCCACCCTGGAAAAGGATATCACCCATTCCACAGAGGAAGCCCTGCTGGAGTGCTACCGCAAGCTGCGCCCCGGCGAGCCGCCGACGGTGGAAAGCTCCCGCAGCCACATCAACCTGCTGTTCTTTGATCCGCGCCGTTACGACCTGGCTCGTTTTGGCCGCTTCAAGATGAACAACAAGCTGTGCCTGTTCCGCCGTATTGCGGGCTATAAGACTGCCGAGGACATCATTGCCCCGCTGACCGGCGAACTGCTGGCCGCCAAGGGCGAGCGCATCAGCCACGAAAAGGCTGTTGAAATTGATAACGCCGGTGTTTCCCGCGTTACTGTTATCGTGGAGCGCAAGGGCCAGGATCCGATCAATGTGATCGTGTTCTCCAACGGCTGTGTCGATGCCCAGAGTTTCTTCAGCTTTGACGTGAAGGAATGCGGCATCAACGAGCGCGCTTCCTTCGCCGAAATCCGTAAGATTCTGGATGCTACCTCCGATCCGGAAGAGCAGAAAGAACTGCTGACCAAGAATCATGATAAGCTCATTAGCCGCACCGTTACCGTTGACGATATCTTTGCTTCCGTCAACTACCTGCTGGGCCTTGACCATGGCATCGGCGTGACCGATGAAATCGACCACTTGGGCAACCGCCGCGTGCGCAGCGTTGGCGAATTGCTGCAGAACCAGTTCCGCATCGGCTTTGCCCGTATGGAGCGCGTTGTGCGCGAGCGCATGACCCTGCAGAACCAGGAATCCGGCGAGATCACCCCGCAGAGCCTGGTCAACATCCGCCCGGTCGTGGCTGCCATCCGTGAGTTCATCGGTTCCAGCCCACTGTCTCAGTTCATGGACCAGAACAACCCGCTGTCTGAGCTGACCCATAAGCGCCGTCTGTCCGCTTTGGGCCCCGGCGGTCTGTCCCGTGACCGCGCAGGCTTCGAAGTCCGCGACGTTCATTATACCCACTATGGCCGTCTGTGCCCGATTGAGACGCCCGAAGGTTCCAACATCGGTCTGATCTCCTATCTGGCATCTTTCGCCAAGATCAACAAGTACGGCTTCATTGAGGCACCTTACCGCCGCGTGGATAAAGGAACCGGCGTTGTTACCGATGAAGTTGTTTATATGCCCGCCGACGTTGAAGATGAATACATCGTGGCACAGGCCAACGAACCGCTGGACGAGAACAACTGCTTTGTCCGTCCCCGCGTTTCCGGCCGTCATCGCAACGACATTCAGGAATTTGCCCGTGAACAGGTCGATTTCATGGATGTCTCTCCGCGAATGATGGTTTCTGTGGCTACCGCCTGCATTCCCTTCCTGGAAAACGATGACTGTAACCGTGCTCTGATGGGCTCCAACATGCAGCGTCAGGCTGTGCCTCTGATGGTTACCCAGCGCTCTCTGGTTGCTACCGGCATGGAATACAAGGCTGCTACCGACTCCGGTGTCTGCGTGCTGGCTGCCCATGACGGCACAGTTGAAAGCGTTGACGCAGATAAGGTCGTTGTCCGTCTGGAAGATGGCTCCGCCGATACCTATGAACTGATTAAGTTTATGCGCTCCAACCAGGGAACCTGCGTCAACCAGCGCCCCGCCGTCTATGTGGGCGATGTTGTCAAGAAGGGCGACGTTCTGGCTGACGGCCCCGCCACCAAGGACGGCGAGATCTCTCTGGGCAAGAACGCTCTGATCGGCTTCATGACCTGGGAAGGCTACAACTACGAGGACGCTGTTCTGCTGAACGAAAAGCTGGTCCGCGAGGATATCTACACCTCTATCCACATTGAGGAGTACGAGAGCGAAGCCCGCGATACCAAGCTGGGACCTGAAGAGGTGACCCGTGATATCCCCAACGTCGGCGATGATTCCCTGAAGGATCTGGACGACCGCGGCATTATCCGCATCGGCGCCGAAGTCAAGACCGGCGATATTCTGGTTGGTAAGGTTACCCCGAAGGGTGAAACCGAACTGACCGCCGAAGAGCGCCTGCTGCGCGCCATCTTTGGCGAAAAGGCACGGGAAGTACGTGATACCTCCCTGCGCGTTCCCCACGGTGCTTACGGCATTGTTGTGGATGTTAAGGTCTTTACCCCCGAAAACTCTGACGAGCTGCAGCCCGGCGTGCGCACCTGCGTGCGCGTCTATATCGCCCAGAAGCGTAAGATCAGCGTTGGCGATAAGATGGCAGGCCGTCACGGCAACAAGGGTGTTGTTTCCCGCATTCTGCCGCAGGAGGACATGCCGTTCCTGCCTGACGGTACCCCGCTGGATATCGTGCTGAACCCCCTGGGCGTTCCTTCCCGTATGAACATCGGTCAGGTGCTGGAAGTCAACCTTGGCTATGTTGCCAAGGCCCTTGGCTGGCATGTGCAGACCCCCGTGTTCGATGGCGCGCACGAATCCGATATCCGTGACTGCCTGGCCGAAGCCCGCGATAAGTGGCATGGCGACCATGCACCGGAATATCCCACCAAGCTGCCCCGCCTGATGGGCGATAAGGGCCACATCATCGATTTCAGCAAGATCGACCTGACCGATGACGGCAAGACCACCGTTTACGATGGCCGTACCGGCGAAAAGTTCCCCTCCAAGGTTACTGTCGGTTATATGTACTACCTCAAGCTGCATCACCTGGTTGATGATAAGATCCATGCCCGTTCCACCGGCCCGTACTCTCTGGTTACCCAGCAGCCTTTGGGCGGCAAGGCCCAGTTCGGAGGCCAGCGTTTCGGCGAAATGGAAGTTTGGGCTCTGGAAGCTTATGGCGCGGCTTACACCCTGCAGGAAATCCTGACTGTCAAGTCTGACGACGTTGTGGGCCGTGTCAAGACCTACGAAGCAATCGTCAAGGGCGAAGATGTGCCGAATCCGGGCATCCCCGAAAGCTTCCGCGTTATGCTGAAAGAACTGCAGAGCCTTGGCCTGGATATTGTTGTTCAGGATAAGGAAGGCAACGCTGTTGATATGCGTCAGGAATATGACGATGACGATGCCAACTTTGACAACAGCGATATCGGTGATAACGTTCTGCTGGAAAGCGAGCTGCAGGATGATTACAGTGTCAAGGATGCCGATGAAGGCTTTGACGACGACCTGGGCGATGAGGAGCCGGATGAAGCTTCTCTGGCACAGATCGAAGCCGACAATGGCGACGACCTGTTCGACGGTGAATGATCGGAATGCTGTTTACGTCACGATTAAATGAGAGGGTTCGCTGAATGGAAAATAAAGAGTTCGATTCTATCAAGATCGGCCTTGCTTCTCCCGACCAGATCCGTGCCTGGAGCTATGGCGAGGTCAAGAAACCTGAAACCATCAACTACCGCACCCTGAAGCCGGAGCGCGACGGCCTGTTCTGCGAGCGCATTTTTGGACCTACCAAGGACTGGGAATGCCACTGCGGCAAGTATAAGCGCATCCGCTATAAGGGCAAGATCTGCGATAAGTGCGGTGTCGAAGTTACCCGCGCTAAGGTCCGCCGCGAGCGCATGGGCCACATTGAGCTGGCTGCACCCGTTTCGCACATCTGGTATTTCAAGGGCATTCCCAGCCGCATTGGCCTGATGCTGGACATCGGCCCCCGCCAGCTGGACAAGGTGCTCTACTTTGCAAACTATATCGTTACCGATCCCGGCTTTACTCCGCTGGAGAAAAAACAGCTCCTGACCGAACGCGAGTACAAGGAGATGCGGGAAAAGTACGAGGATACCTTTGAAGCCGGCATGGGCGCCGAAGCCGTCCAGAAGCTGCTGGCTGAGATCGACCTGGAAGCTCTGTCCGCAGAGCTGCATGAGGAACTGGAAAAGGCTACCGGCCAGAAGCGCGTCCGCCTGTTGAAACGCCTGGAGTGCGTTGATGCATTCCGCCTGTCCGGCCAGCGCCCGGAGTGGATGATCCTGAACGTTGTTCCGGTCATTCCGCCGGATATCCGCCCCATGGTCCAGCTGGATGGCGGCCGCTTTGCGACTTCCGACCTGAACGATCTGTACCGTCGCGTGATCAACCGCAACAACCGTCTGAAGCGCCTGCTGGAGCTGGGCGCTCCCGACATCATCGTGCGCAACGAAAAGCGCATGCTGCAGGAAGCAGTTGACGCCCTGATCGATAACGGCCGCCGCGGCCGCCCGGTCACTGGCCCCAACAACCGCGCCCTCAAGAGCCTTTCCGATATGCTGAAGGGCAAGCAGGGCCGCTTCCGCCAGAACCTGCTGGGCAAACGTGTTGACTACTCTGGCCGTTCCGTTATCGTTGTCGGCCCTGAGCTGAAGATGTACCAGTGCGGTCTGCCCAAAGAGATGGCTCTGGAGCTGTTCAAGCCCTTCGTTATGAAGGACCTGGTCCAGAAGGGCATTGCCTCCAACATCAAGGCTGCCCGCAAAAAGGTCGAGCGTGCTTCCACCGAGGTGTGGGACTCTCTCGAAACCGTCATCAAGGGCCATCCCGTTCTGCTGAACCGTGCACCTACCCTGCACCGCCTGGGCATTCAGGCATTTGAGCCCGTTCTGGTCGAAGGCCACGCCATCAAGCTGCACCCGCTGGTCTGCACCCCCTTCAACGCTGACTTCGACGGCGACCAGATGGCTGTCCATCTGCCGCTGTCCACCGAAGCACAGCGCGAAGCCAAGATGCTGATGCTGGCTTCCGGCAACCTGCTGAAGCCGTCTGACGGCGAACCCGTCACCGTGCCCACGCAGGATATGATCCTGGGCTCTTACTACCTGACCATGGTCAACCCTGAAGACCCCGGCCACGACAAGGTGTTCCGCGATGAGGACGAAGCCCTGATGGCTTACGCCGAGCATATCGTCACCCTGCAGGCCCCCGTTAAGGTGCGCCGCACCATGGACTTTGGCAACGGCCCCGAAACCGCCCTTGTCACCACCACTGTCGGCAAGATCATCTTCAACACCCCCATCCCGCAGGATCTGGGCTATGTGGATCGCACCGACCCCGAACATAAGTTCGATTACGAAGTCGATTTCCAGGTCACCAAGAAGAAGCTGCCCGACATCATCAGCCGCTGCCTGACAAAGCATGGCACCAAGCGCTGCGCTATCATGCTGGACCACATCAAGGCACAGGGCTATAAGTATTCCACCCTTTCCGCCATCACCGTTGCCGTGCCTGACGCTATCATCCCCGAAGAGAAGCCGGCGATCCTGGCTGCGGCTGACAAGAAGGTTGAAAAGGTCATGAAGAACTTCAACCGTGGTCTTATCTCTGATGAAGAGCGCTATAAGAACACCGTTGAGATCTGGCAGGCAGCTACCGAGGAAGTTTCCAACGCTCTGTCTACCAACCTGAAGACCAACCACCAGCGCAACCCCATCTATATGATGTCCGACTCTGGTGCTCGTGGTTCTATGGACCAGATCAAGCAGCTGGCCGGCATGCGCGGCCTGCTGGCTAACACCGCAGGTAAAACCCTGGAAATGCCTATCCGTGCAAACTACCGCGAAGGCCTGAACATCTTGGAGTACTTCATCTCTTCTCGAGGCGCTCGTAAAGGTTTGACCGATACCGCACTGCGTACTGCTGACTCTGGCTACCTGACCCGCCGTCTGGTTGACGTTTCTCAGGAAGTCATCATCCGCGAGGAAGACTGCCACGCTACCGAGGGTATCCTCGTCAGCGAGATCAGCGAAGGCAACGCTACCATCGAAAGCTTCTCCGAGCGTCTGATTGGCCGTTATGCTCTGCATGACGTGAAGGATCCCAAGACCGGCGAACTCATTGTGTCCAAGGACAAGATGATGGATATGTTCGACGCTGAAAAGATCAAAGCTGCTGGTATTACCGAGCTGGAGATCCGCAGCGTGATGACCTGCCGTGCTCACGTTGGCGTCTGTGCCCGCTGCTACGGCTCCAACATGTCCAACGGCCAGTGCGTTAAGGTCGGTGAATCCGTCGGTATCATTGCGGCACAGTCCATCGGCGAACCCGGTACTCAGCTGACCATGCGTACCTTCCATACTGGCGGTATCGCATCTGCTGAAGATATTACTCAGGGTCTTCCGCGTGTTGAAGAACTGTTCGAGAGCCGCCGCCCGAAGGCAATGGCTATCATGTCCGAAATCGCCGGTACCGTCCATATTGACGATACCAAGAAGAGCCGCCACGTTGAAGTGACCGGTGTTGACGATAACGGCGCACCGGTTACCAAGAGCTACCTGATCCCGTTCGGCCACCGCCTGAAGGTGATGGAGGGTGATGTGCTCGTCAAGGGCGCACTGTTGACCGAAGGCCATGCTTATCCGCAGGATATCCTGGCTGTCAAGGGCCGCATTGCTACCCAGAACTACCTGATCAGCGAAGTCCAGAAGGTTTACCGTCTGCAGGGCGTTGAAATCAACGATAAGCATATCGAAGTTATCGTCCGCCAGATGATGCGTAAGGTTCGCATTGACGATGCAGGTTCCAGCGAGTTCATCATGGGCAGCGTTGTCAACCGCCGCGATGTGATGATCGAGAACGAGAAGATTCAGGAACGCATTGATGCAGGCGAAACCGACCTGAAGCTGGTCCAGGCCAGTCAGATCCTGCTTGGTATCACCAAGTCCAGCCTGGCAACCGACAGCTTCCTGTCCGCTGCATCCTTCCAGGAAACCACCCGCGTTCTGACCGAAGCCGCCATCAAGGGCAAGGTTGACCCGCTGGCCGGTCTGAAGGAGAACGTCATCATCGGTAAGCTGATCCCCGCCGGAACCGGTTTGCCGGAGGTTGAAGAAGAGCTGGCTCGCGCCGAGGAAATTCGCGATGCCGAAGGCAGCGCTTACGACCACGCTGAAAAGTAAGACTTTTCTTATCTGATAAGCTTAGCCTGACAATAAAACATAACATCCCCCACAGCATTCTCCGCACGGGCAACTGCGAACGGAAAGGGTACTGTGGGGGATTTTTTATGCTGCTTTGCGGGGAATGAAACTGCTTATTGCGGAAAAGTGGCAGAAAAGTGATACAAAGTTGCTTGAAAATAGTAGTACAGCTGTGCTATGCTGGCCCCAAAGAAAGGGGGATAGCACCATGACATTGGGAGAGAAAATTGCATCCGCCCGGAAAGAAAAAGGCATGACCCAGGAAATGCTGGCAGAGCAGCTGGGGGTAACACGGCAGGCTGTGGCAAGGTGGGAAACAGGAGTTTCCCATAGTTAAAGATACCACACCAAATATGATGAACCCACGCTTATAC
>ERZ773195.961-NODE-961-length-23071-cov-7.247393_pt1 | contig 23071 bp, 19 predicted proteins | sample MGYA00580530_ERZ773195 | MGnify/ENA primary metagenome ERZ773195 (study PRJEB29015, sample SAMEA2737751) | human gut metagenome | biome: human gut; feature: human-associated habitat; material: faeces | place: China | collected 2012 ...
TTGATAAACAAAAAGCAATTGTCAAAGAAAATTGCACTAGATGAAACATATTTGACTTATCAAACTAAGGCTTTGTAAACCAAAATCGAAGAGGTATAAGTAAAGATAAAATTGGTATTGCATGTGCAATAGATGAAGATGGAAATTATGTTGTACACACAGCAGACAGAGGTCGGCCCACCTCTAGCACGCTAATAGATATTTTTAAAAACACAATACGTCCTGGATCAATCGTAATCAGTGATAGTCAAAGAAGTTATCACCAATTAATGGATGCATTAAACATAAAATGGGTCAAAATACCATCTGGTGAAAAATCAAAAGATGGATATACTCTAGAAATGGTTAATCATCTTCATGATAGAATAAAAACATTCTTCAGAGGCAAAAGAAATGTAATGACACATTATCTACAAGGTTATCTAGCATTATTTCAATATAGTGAATTACATACAATGATGATTGGTAGCAAAATGTTTCAAGATGAATTCATGAAGATTAACAACATCTTAAGTGGCATTCGAAATAAAGATATATGCCCAGAAGTCAATTTATATAAGACGTTGTATGAGTGTTGATTTTAGTTTTATATCCTAATTTATTAAATGTGTCTTTTTGAAAAAAATTCTTGCATCATGTAAATGATGGGTGTACTATTTTCACGTCATAGAGGACATTAAAAAAACGACGCTATGTGTCGCTGGATTTAGTGCCCTCTTTTTTATTTTTAATGGAATATAGCCTATGATGATGTATTTTGAATTTAATGAAGATAGATTGATACAAAATCACTTTACTCAAGAACAATGTTTTAGTGTAATTGATAAAGTCATGAATGAATATGGTGTATATGCAAATCAACCAGGAACATATATAGCATCCGATGAAAGTGGATTTAATGCGTTTAGTATATTGAAATGTAATCTACCTAAAACAAAATGGTTTCTTAAAGTAATTGAGAAATGGTTCTGGTTTGATGATGAAGATGATATTGATTGGAATGACGAGTGTGCTGATTGCATTCATTCTATTCAAAAGCATGGGGCGTAATTTATAAAACGATATAAATAAAAACCTGCAAATGAAGACAACAAGATGGTTGCCATTTTCACTTGCAGGAGTTATATTACACCGATTATCCGTTATGTTGAACCGACTTGAGTGTCATCTTAAACCGGTATGATCACTAGGGGTGCACCTAATTAGCTGTCAATTGCACCTTCGCACTCCCACTATAATTATATTATTTTAAGCATAATAAAAGGCAGAAACGGCGACAATTTTTGTGTTTATGAAGTACGCTTCTGCCACAAATATCCTATCAGATTTTAAAAAGATTATCGACAATCCCTTTGTCAACAGTCTGAAGCACTAGCAAGTGCTAATGCTTTTCTGTAAATCTGATTAGGAATAATTTTCTATTTTATACATCTTTCCTCAAGGAATAATACTGGGTTGGATCACTTTTATTGCTTCCGTGCCATTCAATTAAAGATAATTCTTGTAAATGTCTTAGTTGTTTTCTAGAAAAAGTATCTCCTTTGCCGAACATTTCTTTTACTTTTTTTATTGTAATTGATTTGTTATTTGCTAGATATTGAATGATGGTTGTTTCGAATTCATTTAAACTTTCTAGTATTTCTTGTCTAAAAATAGAGGATAGTTTATCGTTTGTTCGTAATTGTCTAGAGGTAATACTATTTTCTAATACCAGTAACACTGAATTTCCATTAGGCTCAGTATATGTTGGCTCTTTTAGGAAAAACATTTGCATCTCATCATAAATTCTTTTGACACCTTCATTTAATTCTTTTACCCATCCAAATTCACTTAATACTCGTGCAATTCTAGGATTTCTAGAATATCGTGTATTTAACATGTTATCTAAAGTTACGATATTTGGAAGATGCCCCGGACTAAATATTTCCAGGCGATCATCATAAAGAGAGACTCTGATATGATCACCTATAATGGAATAATTACGATGAGTTAAACTGTTAACAATTCCTTCAAACCATGCAAATTCAGGATATTCAGGAATAATTTTGAAAACTCCATTTTCATCAAGATATTGAAATTCGCGTAATTGTAAATTTATGGCAGTTTTGACTTCCTGAATTATTTTTGGAATTGCATATTCATAATTGATTTCTTTAACAATATTCAATCTTCTTCCTGTTTCAAAACGTGTGCCATCAAATTTTAATAATCGTAATCTTGCATTTGGAAGAAACTTCGTTGGATATTTGGCAAACAGAAGAATTCCTGCATTTGTTAAATGTCCTCTTTTTAATAAACCTCTTGCATCAAGGATTTCTTCATAAGATAATGAGGTTCCTAATTTTTCTTTATATTGCTGAAGTAATTGTAAATCTACATCTTCCATAGAAGAATCTTCAACAACGATATCCTCAAATACTCGTTCACCTTTATCGTATTCAAGTTGAGTTACTTGCTCATGATTTAAAAGTTTAGATTTATCACCAACACGAAGATAAACTTTATCATCACTTGTTTTGATTACAGCATTATCACTTGGTTCAATGAATAAAAGTAGTATAGAATCTTTTTTAGAATTTACAGTTACTTTACGGATTTCATGTTCGATTTTTATTCTTCCTTTACAAGAAGAATAAGGTATTTCTAAGAAATCGTTGATTGATTTCGAATCATTATTATGGAATCCAGTTATTTGTCCATCATCTTCGATTCCAATAACTAAAACACCTCCATTTGCATTTGCAAATGCAACTATATGCCTTGCAATATCTATAGGTTTGATTCTAGCGCTCTTTCTGTCAAGATATTGACCTTCTTCTTCGTTTGTTAAATAGTCTAATGTTAGGGCTTCTGGTAACAATATGAACACCTTCTTTACAATTATATAGATATTTTATCATTTTAAACATACAAAATACTACTCCGTTTTACCCCTCGCGAACCCTGTTCTACCCCTCGCGAACCCTGCTCTACCCCTCGCGAACCTGGTTCCACCTTCGCAAATTTTATTTATGAGCGTTCGTTCGACTTGTAACATCATATCTAACCCTTTTTAAAATGGATAAAAGAAAAGCACTAGCAAGTTGCTAATGCTTATCGAAGTTCAGGTAAGTCTAAACTATTAATAGCTTTTCTGAATCGATTCCATAATGGTGGATACTTGTTAATACCACTCCATTTTCGCTTAGATCGACCTTGTTTGATTGCAATAGACCGTGTTGTGCCATCATAAATATCTAAATCATTGTAGGTTTCATCCTATTCATTGATATAAAGCATATAGACATTATGAATGGATTTTTTGTATTCTTTTTCGGTTAGAGCAATACTTGTTTCACATTCTAGACTTTCAATTGAATCAAAATAGGCGGCAACATAATGATTGTTTTTCTTTTTAACAACAATTGTTTATGATACATACATACAACGTTTATCTGTTTTTATATATGTAATAAAGCTCCTTATATCTTCTTTGAATTAAATATACTTCCTCTAGATCAGCTAGATAAAATTTCTGAAATCCATATGAAAATATACTTTGGCTATTTTGAAAAATAAACTCAATATCTTCTTGGTATTTTTTATTACATAAATAATTAGGATCTTTTAACTTAATAGTCAATGAATCTGATATCTTCTTTAAAAGATTTGATATTTTACTATCTTGCTTTGAGACGAATTCATTTATCCAATTAATATAATAATTTGCTTTTTCATATTCTTTTAATTCGGTATATAAATATCCAAGTTTATGAACTACAAAAAAAGAGCTAATCGAAAAAGCGTACTTATTTGCTTCTAATGCTTCTAGATAATATTTTGCTTTTTCTATGTTTTTCTTTTCTAGCATAGTTGCTCCTAAGTTATAATTAATGACAAAATTAATATCATATTTCATAAATGGAGCAAGATTTTCAAGCTTTTTAAAATATTTTACAGACTCATTAGAATTGCTTAATTCCAATGAGCATAGTCCCAAGAGAAGAAGACAACCATACATTAGATTAATGTTACAGTTTTCACAGGCCAATTCATAACATTTTTGTGTGCCCATATAAGATTCGTTTATGTTCCCACTATGAAATAAATCATCACAATAAAAATAACTCAACCATCCATGTCTGTCTCCATCAATAATTTTTTTGAAATCTTTGAGTCTATTATTGGTATTCTTGTATCTTATAATCTTTAATAAATTATAAAAATATAACTCGTTAAAATCCCCAAGCTCAATCACTTCGCTTATCAAATCTAAGATTTCCTCATCAATATCTTTATTATTTATATGATATAAATCAAAGTTAGAAAAGAGTTTCGTAATATAAAAAAAGAGAATATATTCCGAACGAAGATAATTAGATTGCTCCTCCTCTATTTTTGCCATTAAATCTGATCTATCCAAATTTAACATAAGTCTTTGTATAAATAACTCTGTTACAGGTTTAAGACGATTTGTATTTGCTTCTAAAATATCAATATTGATATTGCTCAATCTTTCTAATATCTGATTTATAATTTTAGGATTAATATTACTTTTGTTGTTTTCTATTTTACTCAATGTTGAAGGTGTACATATTCCATCACATAATTCTGATATTGATTTTTTCTGTAGATAGCGATTGATTTTTATATATTTACCGTAATTTACCATATACATTCATCTCCAAAAAAATATTTATAATATATATTCGATTTTATCATAGATCCGCTCTTCAAAAAATTGAATTTCAATATTTTACTATCAATGAAAAACTATTGTTTTTTTTGAAATGTTCAAAAGAGTCGTTTGTCATAAGCAAAAAAGTCATTTTTAATACTTATAAAATTGAAAGGCATTATTAATTTTATGCTATTAGCGCTCTTTTCACTTTTTGAAAATAATTTAAAAAACATAAACAAGGAAATAATTCTTGAAATATTCATTTAAAATGTGTATAAATAAGATTGATGTTGGAAAATGTTTTAAAAATATTAACAGTTAAAATAATTGATAGAATGCTGAAGTAGCATATTATACGAATGATTATATATGTAAATCATGTTACTTAAACCAACATGTGGTAGTGGTTGCCATTGAAAACAATCAATCAAGCCAAAAAGAAATTATTAACCTAATAGAATTGTTTATAAAGAATTTATTGGAGGAAAATGCATATGGAGTATAAAAGAAATATATATTTATTCTTAGTCTTTGATTTTTTAACGAATTTATCACCATTAAGCTTTATTTATGCGCTTTTTCTAAAGCAACAAAATATGTCTTTAACACAAATTGGATTTATCATTTCAGCTTATCAGATTTCAAAACTTATTTTTGAAGTTCCAAGTGGTGTTTTTTCTGATAAATATGGTAGAAAAACATGTGCTTATATTGGGCAGTTTTCACTAATTGTTTTTTTGATCTCTACTCTTATTACGCGTTCATATAACTCCTTATTATTGATTTCTATCATACGAGGAATCTCTTTTGCGTTTTTATCCGGAACTGCTGACTGTATTTTTAGTGAGTCTATTTTAAAATGTTGTCCAGATAAAATGGATTACTATATGGGCATCGATAAAATATTGTTTTATTGTAGTATCGGATTGTCTAGTATAATTGGTGGCTTTTTGGCTAGATATAGCTATGCTACTGTATTCTACTTTGATATCGCTATACAAATTATATGCTTTATTTTTATATTTATATTTAAAGAAACACGGATGTTCAATAACAATCAGATGAAAGAACCTAAAGAGTGTTTTCGATTTTTTCGTGGTTTTGATTTTTTAAATTACAAAGTTATATATTTGATTTTGTTACCTGCAATTTTAGCAATATGCTTCCTTCCTTATGAGGATTATTATTCTGTATTACTAAAGTCACATAACATCACTGAAAACGTAATTGGTTTTATGTTCAGTTGCGTAATGTTCTCACAATCGGTATTTGGAATTTGTGCTCAAAAAATTAATTCTAAACTAGGATATGACTTTAGTGTTAGAAAACTGCCTTTTATTATAGTTACTTTATTTATAATAATGTCTATTTTTCAAGGACATATATTATTATCCTGGCTACTTTATGTTTGTTGTGCAAGTTTAATGAGCATTAATAATATTTCATACAATTCATGTCTCCAAAAAAGTATAGAAGATACAAATCGTGGTACGATTCTTTCTTTACGTAGTTTATTGATTGCTGTAACAGGCATGCTTATTTCTCCATTGGTTGGGCATTTTTCTGATATATATGGATTCTCTACAACATTTTTGTGTTGCGGAATGATTTGTTTAAGTTTATTATTTATAACTTCTATTTTGGCTAAAAAAATATGATTTTTCTTTAAACAACGGATCTTTGATAATTTTTTGACCATTGCATATTTTATTGTGTTAGGCTGATTCATTCCCATTCTTTAATGGTGATAGTACTAGATGTTAAAATGCTTGTACTCAATATGTACTCACAGTGACTCCAAAATGAATACAAAATATACGTAAAAGATTTGGAATATAAAATAATACAGGAAGTAATTGTGTAAATGACCATATAATGTATATGTTGTATTGATGACTTACTAGATAAACAGATGAATGGATTACTGGATCAAAGAAAGTATTTGTATTCCAGATTCTACAAAGAAAAGGATCTAATTGCCAAGGCAAAACTATTCAAAGAAGCAAAAGCACTAACGCCGGATATTAAAGTATTAAGAAGTCAGATCAAGAGCCTAGACTATATAAGAAAACGTTCATCAAAGTATAGAGAGTATAATAAACAGTTAGAACAGAAAAGGAATTTAGATAAACAAAGAGCTTGAGTAAATAAGGATTTACCCAAGCTTTAATTAATGATAAATAAATGCTGTTTTCTTAACTTTGTGAAGTGGTAAAGAGTATAGAACTTTTTAATGTTAAATCTTTATCGTTAAATGATTTGATGTCAATAAGGATTTTGATCATCATATCTTTATTGTTGGTTTCTGTATAGTAATCCAAAATAAAGTTTTGAATAAGTGGAATATCTTCGTATACATTGTTCTGCAAGAGTGACTGATAATACAAAATGATATTTTTTTCAAAATCAACATTTTGTTTTTGAATACGAGCACTTATAGCTTGCAAAAAAGGCTTGTAAAAATCGTCTGCATATTCTAAATGAGATTCTATATAATCTAAACATTTTAGATACTCATTCTGTTTGTAATATGAATAGGGTATGAAATAACATAAATCACAAGATGGATCTTTGTTTTCGATTGCCAAGTTTGTGTATTTTATACATTCATCATAATTCTTACTTAATAAAGCATTCCAAGCTAGATTATGATAAATTTGGTCTGTTCTGTAACTTAAGTAATCGTTGTTTGCCGAAGATAATATCTTTAATAATTTTTCTTTAGATTCATTGTAAAGGCCTAAATTAGTAAGTGTTATACATTCGAACATATCAACGGTAATAATTCGACTATAGTTATTGTGTTGCTTTAGTAACGCTTTACTGAATATGCATTTTTCATATGCAAGGGTTGGCTGGTTTAGTTCTGCATAAACACTGATTAATTGGAAAATATTCATAGAATAAACGATGGAGGAGGAATTACACATCATATTTGATTTTAAAAAATAATCAAGTGCTATATGGTTGGAGGCCACATCTCTTTTATAAAAAATTCCTAATAAAGAATAGTAAATTGAGATTTCATCAGATTGTAAACAGTTTAAATTTTGATTTAATAAAGCTTCAATTTCAATTATTTTACTATTATTTTTTTCGATTCTTAAATAGTAAAATAATTGAACGATTTTAAAGGTAAAATAAGCATATGAATTTATTATGTTATTCTCAGATTCTTGAATTATTTTATAAATATCTAAGATTGATTGTTGCCTTTCAAAGAAAAAGTTTTCAAATATTTCATATAGATATTTTCTTGAAAGAATATATAAATCATAATTTGTATTAAAGTTTGTGTTCAAAATAGAATCTATTTGTTTACACAGGCCATTGGGAAAATGTCTTTTACCATTTTCTAAATCACTTAAAAATCCTTTGTTCATTCTTAATTCTTTTGCCAAACAAGAAAGAGAAATATTTTGCTTAGTACGCTGAATCCTATAATATGCACCTGCTAATCTTTCAATAGGAACAGAAAGATTGAGTGTATTTTGCTTTATTTGAAATGGCATAAATAAAAGACCTCCTTTTGGAGGTTATTATCACATGTAATGTGATTTGGTTCAAGAATTTAAAAACATTTTGCTTTTGTATTTTTCGTATATATGTAGGAATGAAAAGTAAATTTGAAGAAAGTTACAGTTAGTAAACATGGGAGCATTTACAGAGTTTTGGTTTAGTTTTATAATGAATTCTCAAATTTGAAAAGAGGTATGTATGATAGAGAAGAGAGATTATTTTCAGTTATTACTGCATTTTTTATTGATTGTTGTATTATCCTTAATTCAAATAATATACCCAATTTTTGTTTCTGAGATACTGACAGTTCAATCAACGGTGAATAGTGTTTTTGTGATTGTATGTAGTTTGATTGTTGGAAAAATGATTGTTAATATATGTGATTTGATTTTAAGTGGATCTATGTATTGGAATTTTTTCAAAAGGTTAAGAATGAAATTGATACATAATCTGGTTTATATGGACTATGAGGATGTTTTGAAGAGGAGTGTTGGTGAATTAACACAAACAGTAGAAAATGATAGTTCGCAAGTTATTGAGTTTTATTTAGTGTTTCTAATGACTTTATTGAAAGATATTTTATTTCTTTTAGGGGTGGTATGTATCGCATTTATAAAGTCATGGATAATAGGTGTTTCGCTTATTGTTATGTTAATTTTTCTTTTTATTGTTTTTCGTTGGATTAATAAAGTTTCTGAAGTTAAGTGGGCGCAAACGAAGCAAGCTTATCAAAATTTATTTGATATGTTTTCAACGTGTTATTTAATGATGACAGAGCTGAAAAAAATTAATAGGGAATCTTATTTGGAAAAGAAGCTAAATACATTCATTCAATTTGCTTTTAAGTCAGATTTGATTTCTGGATTTATATCTTATCAATTGTGGATTTCTACGATTTTTAGTTTTGGTATGATTAAATTTATAGTTTTATTGATTGGATGTACACAAAATATAAATTTAAGTTTTATTTATTTGTTTGTTTATTATATTGATTTATTAGATGACCCGATTTATGAATTACGTACGCAAATGGAGAATATTCCATCTGCAAAGAAAGCGCAAGAAAGAGTATTCGCATTGTTGAAAATTAAGAGTAAGTTACATTTTGGAACAAAATTATTGAATGGTAATATTTGCTGTATCGATTTGGATCATGTTCATTTTGGATACAATGAGAATCTTGTTTTGAAGGATTGTTCACTGCATTTTGAAAATGGAAATATATATGGGTTAATTGGTCCTAGTGGTAGTGGTAAATCAACATTAATTAACTTAATTGCACATTTATACGAGCCACAGTCAGGAACGATATACATAAACAACGTAGGATTGAATGAATATAAAGAAAAAGAAACGTTAAAGGAAATAGAGTATATTGGACAGAATGAAAAGAATATGAATCCATATGAAATCGTGGATCCATATCATAGATATAGTCGAGAAAAGATAGAAAACGACTTGGGCTATACATTGAATGATGAATTATCGAAAGGACAATTGCAGTATTTATACTTATATAAAGCATTAATGAGTAGTAAATCTGTAATTATATTGGATGAAATTTTTAGTTATGTGGATATGGATAAGATAAAAAATGCATTTTCTAAATTTAAAGAAATGAAAAAGATCATAATTGTAGTTACGCATGAAAAAGAAGTCATGCAATTTTGTGATTCGACTATATCCATGGAGGATTTGTAAATATGATTGATGTTATTAAATCGAGTAAACTTTACTTTTTTCTTGATGTTGTGATTTGGTTTGTTGCACACAATCTTCCTATTTTGATTGGATTGTTGATTCAAACATACTTTGATGGCGATAATACAATCTTTATCGCTTGTTGCGTATGTGGTTTGGTGTTGATTCGAATAGTCTGTATTTTGATTGGTGCCAAAGTTGATATAACGGCTCAACATAAATGGGCAAACTTTATGTATAAAAAAGCTTATACTGCTATAGAACAATCTGAGATTGAAGCAAAACAGGGTGAATTTATGAATGCTTTGAATGAAGATGTGAACGAAATTGTTGGAACTATTTCATATATGATTGATACAGCATGCAACTTAATATATGGAATTATTGTAATTGTTATTTTGGGACGTATTGATATAAATTTAACTGCATTTGTTACTTTGTTTCCAATTCTTGCGATTGGTTTAAATTCATTGATAAAAAAAAGTGTGGAGAAATATTCGATCCAATCAAAAGAATATAGTAATAGATTTTCTGAAGAATTGTTAAACTTATTAAAACATTCCAGAGAGATTCGAGTGAGCCGAAAAGAAGATGATTATTCTAACAGTCTGGATGAAATTGTAAATCAACAAAAATGTATTGGGTTTAAATTTTCTGTATTTAAAGGCTTATTTTCTACATTTTCAAGTGCTGTAACCGATTGTAATTTGATAGTAACCATTTTTTGGTATATGCATTTCAAAACATTATCACCAGGGGCATATGTATTGTTCATTACCTATTCATTTGATTTATCCTCTTTAGCTATTTATATGAGTACATTGATAGTTTCATTACAAAGTACGAAAGTATATATTCAAGATTTCTATAAGAAAATTGAAAATAAAAAAAGAAATAGAATTGTTATAGATGATTCTATATTGTCAAAAATAGAATATAATAGAATCAATGTTCTGGTTGGGAAAAATGGATCAGGAAAAAGTATGAGCTTAGAATATATAAATACACAGTTGCCGGATTCTGTCATGTTACCAGAGAATTATCATTTAATGGATGTATCTAAAAAGGAAAATATTTGTTTAAATCAAGATATGGATTATGATAATTCGTTTTTAGAAGATATTCCAAATGAACATGTAGGAAATGACAATTTATCTGGAGGTCAACAATTTAGGATGGTATTGATGAGAACGCTATTAACCGATGCAAAAATTATTTTAATAGATAATAATTTTATGAGTGTGGATTCTAAACTTAGAGAAAAAATATTTGAATATCTGAAGAAATCTGGAAAGACAATTGTTTTTACAGATCATTTGTATCGAAACGAATATAAAGAGTTTAGTGTGATAGAAGTATAAATAAAAATAGGAGACAATGTCATTAAGTTAAACAATATCTAAAGTTTATGAGTTATACATATAAAAACGCCTTATATAAGGCACTTTTATATGCTTATGGGTTGTTTTGTTACTAAAATGATATTAATAATATAGAGAACTTGTTCCTGATGAGAAATTGAATGTGTATTTCTTTTATATTATATAATAAGATTTACTGGACCATTTACTGGACCATTTACTGGACCATTTACTGGACCATTTACTGGAATTATTACTCTTCAGAGATAATATGGTATCCACCGTTTTTAGGTGATCCTATGAAATGGATAAGCTGTTTTTTTGACAACTCACGAATAATACTTTTTGCACTTCCATCAGTAATTTCAGCGATTTTGCAGATACTAGGCCGTTTAATCCCCGGATTATTTAAAATGATGTTATAAACCAGCTTTTGCATTTTTGGTAATTGAGGTGTGATATTAACTGTTTTTTCATTGCTAGTATAAGCCACATCCATTAATGTGATTGTAAACCAGCTTTGTTCAGAAGTGATTTTTGGCTGAAACTTCTTATCATAATATTTATATTCTTCAAGAATTTTTTCAAAACCACTGCCATAACGTTGCATCAATCTACAGATCGTAAGTGTATTAGTTATTGCTTCGTTTCTTCTTTTGGAAGGAATTTTACTAATATCTACATAGTCTTGAGCTCGTCCTTCTGGAAGAAAACTTCCTGGAGATACTATTTCGATTCTATCTTGGTAAATATCTATATCAATTTGTGTTCCTTTAATATTATAGTCTCGATGTCCAATGGCATTGCAAATGGCTTCAGTAATAGCTATGGCTGGGTAAGACCATTTATCACTAGCTCCACCTGCATTTTTATGTAAGCCAGTTTTACTGTTGTTCCTAATAAACTTTTCTGCTTCATTCAATTGTTCAATTAAATTTAGCTTATATTCCTTCGCATCTATTACATCATCAGAGCCTTTGTTCAATCCCGGCCATTTCCTAAGGTGTATAGAAGGAAATGATTCAGGACAATTATCCACAAAATACATCCCTGCGATTGTTAGCTTGTTATCTTCTGTAATAAGACCAATGCTTTGTAATTGCTTATTGGTTAAATCGTTTTCAGAATTGGTTCTTTCTTTATACTTTTGATTTAGTGAATGAAATGTATAATTCGCGGCATCATAATGGGTGGGGGTTAAATCATAAGGAATTTGGTTTTTAGTAATGCCAAAATTAATCATTTCTCTCACAGATGTTAATTCATATGTTGAACCTGGGTATCTACGATAAATTCTATCTCTGATTTGCCCGCTTGAGTTGTCTTTGTAAACAACAACCTCACCTTTATGCACTGGAACTTCGATGCAGATAACAATATTATTTTCATCTGTTTCTATATAAGAAACGTTGAATGTGATTGATGGATATACTTTATTTCTAATATAGTCAACAAAATATTTTTGTTCATCATCGACAACATTGGGGTTAATTCCAACTGCGATACCTTGGTCGTTAACTCCAATAAACATTTTTCCATGCACATCATTAGCAAAAGCAACAATCGTTTTAACCCAACTTTCAGGATTGCTTCTGTTTAATTTGAATTTAAATTCATATTCTAGACTTTCAAATACAAAAGAATCATCTAAATACTCTTTTATAGATTTCAAACTAACACCTCCAACACTAATTATTATAACATGAGGTAAAATAATATCGTGCAAAAGGAATCTAAATAAATACTATTTGAAAACAAAAAGATTGTATCTATGGATGTGGAAGAGTACTTAAATAGTAGCTTTTAAAAGAGAATACATGTGAAATAATTTAAACCATATTTAAATTTGCTTGTAGGTATCTAGCTGCTACCAAAATGATACCAATAAAAATAGTTAAGATATATAATACATGTTAATTGTATATAAATAGTGTAATTTGCGTATATATAGTAAACAATAATGTTTACGTTATAACTTTCTTTTCCGAGTTCGAATAGAAAGCCCTTATAATTGCGTTTCTAATTAGTCCTTATGGACTGCCAAAGATTGCAATGTGGCTAGTAGCATATCTTGAATATGGGGAAGAAAAATTAAAAGAAATATAGTAAAGCGAAACAAAGGCGATGGAATACAAACCAATGTCATTAAGTTAAGCTAACGGGATAGTAACAGTGATAAATTCTTATTAAGTTAAGACTGGATACAATTCTATATCCAGGCTTTTACTTACGTTACAGTTAAAAATGTGGTATTTAAGTCATGACGAAAAGGCAAATTTTTGCACTAAAAAAATTTGCCTGTGACTCATATATTAAATATAATCAATGTAGCGCTATGATGCTTTTGTATTAAATGGTATATCCGATTTAGGTTTCATATTGCGCTGATATTTTCTATCTGGTCTTACCGGGGCCAGATATTTTTTTATTCTTTTTATCATTTCTTTTGTACAGATTATTTTTCTTAACCAAAGCCTCATATTTGTTACGGCAGTAGATAAATTCACTTTGTAATGATGTTTCCTTTTGTCAGATTGTTCTATTTCGATTCTCTCAGTAATGATATTTGTTAAACAATGTAATAGAATTGCTGCATAGATTTCCTGTTGTATGAAATTACGCTTTTTTGAATGAAATGACATCATTCCAATGATGTATTTCAACATTTTAAACGCAGTTTCTATATTCCATCTCATGTGATACATCTTCTTCAGTTCATTTAAATCAAATTCATCTCTCGTTAAATTTGTTACCAGACATTCATAGGTTTCCTTTGTAATCTTAAAACGAACTACTCTTAGGTTCAATTCATAAAACCCATCATCATCAAAATAATCAAAATCCGATTCTTTTTTCATAATGGTAAATTTATCTTTATTATTCTTCGTTTCATTTGTTTGTTTACGAGTCAGTATTTTAGTAACATCTAAATCAAATTCTTCATGTGGTAAATTCAGATTTGAAAGAATTGAACCAAATACATTTATATCTTTAATACGAAATACAAATTTCTGATTATTTTCTATACAACATGCCATTAGATTGTATTTTTCATAACCTCTATCAGCTGTAATGATCGAATTTGCTGAATAATCATGTTTCATAATCATTTTCATTAAAGCAGAACATTCTCTAGTCTTAGTAGCTGTATCAATACTTGTATCCCAGAAAACATGATTAATACAGTCATATAATCCGTTGATGTGAAGCTGACTGAATGGTTTATTATTGCCGTTCTGTCTTTTAGTATCTTCATCCTTTTCATCATAGGCAATATTTACATCCGAACCATCACAAGCTAGAACATGGTATCCTTTCCAAGTCTTGTAGTCATCAAATGCATTCACAAACAGATGCATAATTCTTTGGAAAGCACTGATATCAAGCTTGTCTCTTTGCTGGCAAAGAGCCGAAGCAGTAGGCAAAGAATCCAAGTCTGTAAAATATTCACACAACTCGGAGTTTAGACTTTTAGACTGCATCTGAACAATAAAGTGTATCAGAGTTTCAGCAGGCAGTTTTCTCTTACGAGTAAAATCACTAACAGGGTCATTGCAGTAACAAGCGATGTTGCTGCAAACCATTTTAATAGAACGATTAAAAACATTTAAAATCTTATCTGGAATCATAGGTAAAAATCCTCCTCTATAATTCCTTCGGATTATGTTTAAAATTCCGCCTTTTGGCTTGTCAAGTGTTTTTTACACTTCTTGCGCAAAAAAAAGAGTCCTACCTATTTATAGGTAAGACTCATAAATTTAAGAATTCGCTTAACTTAATGACATTGGAATACAAACTATCGTCTTTTTTCTTTACCAAAAATGAAAAGGAAGACGAAGCAATGAGCATGTATTTGTTTGACGAGTAACCTATACTAGCTAATAAAACACTCGCAAAAGAAATTGGCTTAAATGAAATATTAGTTCTTCAACAAATCAATTACTGGATAGAAATCAATAAACGAGCTGGAAGTAACTATTTTGAAGGCAGGTATTGGACATATACTTCGATTCGAGCATGGCATCAAAATGATTTTAATTATATGAGTATCGATACAGTCAAAAGAACATTCTCGAAACTTGAGAAGATGGGTTATCTACTAGTTGGTAACATTAATAAAGATCTAAGAGATAAAACAAAATGGTATACCATCAATGATGAAAAGCCAGAAGAATTGTATTTTGAAATGAGAAAAAAAGTTAAAACAAGAACGAGAAATTCTTGAAAAGCCAACAAATAATGCTTTGCCCAATGCATTAGTGTAAAATGCACCAACCATTGCCAGAGATTACTACAAAGAATATAACAGAGATTTCTAATACTTCCATTTATCCTTCTTTGACATTGGCGATAACTCTTTTGAGGACGGAATGGTGGATGGGAATAAAAAAATAAAAACACATTAAATATGGTATAAAAGAAAGAAGAACCCAAAAAAGAAGTTGTTAAAGAGGAAATTGTTGATGAAGATGTAAAACCAGTAAAAAAGAAGAAAGCGATTGCGGTACATATTTGATTCTCATTCTTACTGTTATAGGAGTGTTAGGTGCTAGCTACTACTTTAAAGTAGTTAAGAAAGAAGAAACTGAACAAATAGAAGCACTTGAGGAAGAAGATGACGATAACAGTTTTTTTTCAGAAGAAAATGAATATGAGAATAGTGATGAATATAAAGAAAGTGATGAAATCTAAGAAATTATCACAAGAGAGTGGATGCTTTTCAGACAAAATATAGGAATTTACAAAAAATAAAATAGTTATTGATTTGTCCCAAGGACAAAGTTTTATACTAACCTTGTAGGAGGTGGTAATTTGGGATATAAAGTCAAATGGGTTGAAGAAAATCTTGGAGTATCTAGAAAAGCTTTAAGAAATTTTGAAGCTAAAGGTCTTATGCCAAAAAATGATGGAGGATATAGAGATTATTCAGATGTTGATATTGATAGAATATGGACAATAAGAATTCTTCAAGGAATGGGTTACACTTTAACTGAAATAGTAAATATGACAAACGATGAAACCTTTGACTTCGATTCTTCTATTCAAACAAAAGTTAAAGAATTAGAAAAGAAAAAAGAAGAAATCGATAGACATCTTGGTTATGCAAAAACTATAAAGGCAACCGGAAGATTTCCGTTAAGGCCCAAGGTTATGGGAAGTGTAAAATTTGATGAGTTTTATGAAAAGTCATTAAATGAATGGAATTTAAACAATAGAAAAGATGATAAAATTTACTTAGAAATAGCTGATAAATATTTAAATTTATCTACAGAAGAGTTTGACAAAAGCAACTTAGGAAAGGTATTCAAAATATTAGAAATGCTACAAAACAATCCTGATTTCATTGTTGAAAGATATTTATTGCCAAGAGAAATTGGGAAAAGAAAACATCTAGGTGTCAATCATCCTGAAGTACAATTGTTGGTTAAAATGCTGTATGAAGCTAGATTAAGGAATATACCAAGATATAGTGAAATGTCATTAAATCAATTTGTGAGGTTTGAAACTTCAAGCTATAAAAATGGCGATGTTTCACGAATGAATGAATTAAATTTTGGCAAAGATGAATGTGATTTTATAGCCGATGCTATTGCGGTCTTTGGTGGATATAAAAATTACGATGAGGTTGAAGATTAATGAGTATCGATACTAGATGGAGAAATGGGATTATACAGAATTATCAAAAAACGCTAAAGACTTTGGCGGTCCAGAGAAATTTGTTGAATTTATAGAGAACAGTAGTAGACAAAAAGGTAGAGGAGACATGTTACCTTGGATCGGAGTTACAGCATTAGGAACTTCATTATTAACACTAGGTGTTATTAAAATAAGAAGTATTATAAAGGCACAAAAAAGTAAAAACGATGAGCAGATCGAAACTATCAAAGAAGAATTGATTGAAGGTATTAAAGAATATGAAGCTAATTATCAAGAATTAGAAATAGGAAGTGAGGTTAGTGGGCGAGAGATTTCCCAATATTGATTGGTATTGTGATAGGTGTAATGCTTATTTAAACAGTCAACCAGGATTTGATGATCATAAATATACATGAAAATGTACTGAATGTGGTCATAAAAACAGTATTTCTTCAGATGATATTTATGAATAGAACGAAGATTTCAGAAATGTGAATGATTAGGAGGAAGTTATATGTTAGTTCTTGGAGTTAATAAAATTCTTAATTGGTGTCAAATCGTATCTGGTGGTAGAAGATATACTTGCCCAACAAAAGAAATTGATGGGAAACTATTGTTTTCGTTTAAAAAAGCATGGCATCCACTAGAAGAATATATTACCGAACATATGGATGAATTTAGAAGGCGGACGAATTTTCTCAAGACCATTTAAAAAGTAATAAGAGGTAATTATTATGAGATGAGAGTAGGCTTATTATTGTATAGATTGCAATATGCCATTCTAACAGTAGGAGGTGAAAAAATGAATAGAGAAGACCTGAAAGAACAGATTGATGAGTTAATGAGATAGTATTCAGAGGAAGAAATTGATGGAGCTACTTACGCACAAAAAATGATGGAGTTAACAACAACTGTTCAAAATGAAAATGACGAAGATTAATTTGTGAGCGGAAACATTTTGAAATAATTGATACATGTATACGGTATGAAGTTGTTAAGAAACTTCAATCATTAAAATTCCGATAAAGAGAGAGGTAAATTAGATGATTACTAAAGAAAATATAGATTTGTTTTTGTATACTGTGAAAGAGTATAAACGTTTTTCTGATTATTTTTCACTAAAGGACAACTATGAATTGACTGATTCTTATACTGAGAAAGAATATATTGCAATTCAAACAAAATTAATTCTTTTAAGAAAGTATGGTTCGAATAATGAAGCAGTTAATGTTAGAGATATAGCAAAGTTTGTGAAGGATAATAGATCGGATTTAGAACATGAAATGACTAAAATTATCAGTGATTTTGATAGAGTACAGACTAATCAAATTCGGACAATATTGTCAGATGGAACAGAGTTAAATTTATATAAAACTATCGAAAACGTGATGTATGGATTATATCTTCATGCAGATAAAGATAAAATAGAAAATATTAAACATATAAATGAACATTTATTATTTTTAGTTAGTAGGCAATATGTACAAGAGTTTGAAAAAATTATTATGCAACTATATAACTATTTAATTGAAAAGGGGTTTCAAGTAGAAGAAGTTCAAGATATCCAACGAGCCTCAATGGTGTTTTTAGGTAATGATGAAAGCAATCAACAAGGAATAACAAAATCTCCTTATTGGGCTAATTTATATGGAAATGATGTTGGAGATGAACAAATTTTAGAAATAGTAAAAGAGACTAATATAGAAGAATTATCTATATTAGCGATAAGTAGTTGCTTTTTCGAAGAGATTGTAAAAGATGATTTTTCTGAGACATCATTAAGAAAATTAGTATCTCCTGTCACATATTCAGATTGGGGTGATTTCTCAGAGGCCCATACACATATTAATGCAATTCCTAACCTTGGTATGAGCAGTAAAGTTAGATTTAATGATAGGCATGATATTGCTTATGTAAATTTTTATGAGAATGTAGAGGGAAGCTTTATGATAGATAAACCTCATATTATAGGCGAAGGTATTCACGTACTTAGTTTAGTGTATGATTCTGATGCGCAGAAATGGGAGATATACTCTTTTGGTGCCAAACTTAACGATTATTTAATATAAATTTTATGCATCATAATTTGTTTGTTGTTAAAAAATAAGAGGTTTCTTATGATTATAATTGGTTAAGTAGTATGATAATTAAAACTAAATATTTCAATGTGCGATATTATTTTGGAAAATATAATGTGGAGCCAGAAAAAATCAGAATCAAGACGTCTTCACCTTATTGTTTCAAAACGATAAAATTTATGAATGTTTAAGAGGTTAAAAAATTTTGAGAAAGTAACGATGAGTGAAGATTATTTTTTTGATTTAATTAACATATTTGAATATTCTAATAATAGACATTAGTTTTGATTAGATAACTAAATGTTATAAAATAAGATTGTATGCTATTGATATTAACAAACATGATTACAATGATTGTTTTGAGGTTCGAATTGCCTTATAAAAAGGGATTAAAGAAATAGGAGGGTTGATAATGAAAATATTGTTTTTGCATATTAGTGATTTACATATTAACAGTAAAACTGAGCTTTCTGGATTAAAAATTAACGGAATTGCTAATGTTCTAAGAAAGTATTCTGATATTGATCGGTTATTTATAATTTGTACAGGTGACTTAGCTAATGAAGGTAAAGCTGAGGAATATGTAGTTGTCAGTTCGTTTTTTGGTAAATTGACTGCTGCTATTAAAAAAGTATTTGGGAATAAATATTTTTATTTATATATTATTCCAGGGAATCATGACATAGTCATTAATGATAAATATAACCCAAGCAAAGATGATATAAATAGCGAAAATTTAAGTATTGAATTTGAAAAAATGAATAATTATTTTTACTATTTAAGTAATAATAAAGCAGTATCAAATAAAACAAAAAAAGAATTTGACATAACTTCAGATAAGATTTACGTTGGTGATTTTTCCATATCTATTAACCAAATAAATAGTGCCCCTTTTTCTACATTAAAACATAACGATAAAGAATTACATTATGTTAAATATGATTCTATTAATAAGATTGATACTTCTTCGGATTTCAATATAACTATGATGCATCATAGTTATGATTGGTTTCATGAAGATGTGAAAACAGTTTTAGAAAACAAAATAAAAGAAACCGATATAGTTTTTTATGGACATGAACATGCTGTGAAAACAGGAGCTTTTATAATTCTAATACTGATATCATTCTTTTGAAAGCAGGCGCCTTTGATACGGATGATTATTATAATAATACATATTTTAACGTTGTTGTTCTTTCTGCTGAAAATAAAAAAATACAAATTGATGAGTATTCGTGGGATAAGAGCGAACAATTATTTATTTCGAAAAACAACGGAGAGTTTGAAATTAATAGAAACGGACGATACCACTATCGTAAAGATTTTTCTAGTGAATTATTTTTTGATGAAAAGACAAATATTGGGTTAAATTTATTTGATTATTTTGTTTTTCCTGAAATGAGAAGGGATAATGATAAAAAAAGAGTACAAGATATTAAAGGTTTAAAGAAAATTGTAAATAATAATAAAGTTATCTCTGTTAGTGGTAGAAGCGAAACAGGTAGAACAACATTACTTAAATATTTATATAATGATATTAGAAAAGAAAAGATGGCATTGTTTATTAATTCAAAAGACATGAATAACTCAAATATTAAGAGAATTATTCGTAGTGCGATTAGTAATCAAATAGATGGACAATTTAATTATGAAAAGTTTCAACAATTGCCAAAAGAAAGCAAAGTTATTTTTATTGATGATTATGATAGAATTGAAAATTCAACTTTTAGAGAACAATTAATAAAATATTTGGAATCCATTTTTGAAAAGATAATAATATCTGTATCAACCGATTCGGTGAGTGATTTGAAAGAAAAATTCAAAGAATCGTTTGAATATAATATTATCGATGTCTCGATTAAATCTTTCACAATGAAACAAAGAAAAGAATTAATTAATAAAATATCATCAAATAAGGGGTTAGAGATAGATAATAATTATTCTGATGATATAGATAAATATTTTAAGTCTATTCCTGCATTAAGGTTTTTGGGAAACACATTTGTGGTTAATTATATTAATTTAGTGTTATCAAATGGTAGTATTGTTCCGAGTGAAGGAAAATCAAATTTTGATATATTATTTGAACAAACACTGAGAAAATCAATTATAGATAATTCGAGTAAAGATAGTGTGGATACCTATTTTAAAATATTAGAACTATTATGTCATAAAATACATTTTAATAAGCTTAATAGTATCTCTTTATCTAGCATAGATTCGCTGATTAAAGAGTATAATGATGACTATGAAAAAAATGTTAGAACACAACATTTTATAGATTCTATGATGAAAGCTCGTATATTTGTCGAAGTGAGAATGGAATCATATATGTTGACTAATAAAATGTATTTATCATATTTTATTGCAAAAGCAGTTTGGAGTAGGATGATGAATGAAAGGTCATATGAAGACTTTAATAACATTTTGACTAATATTTGTTTTGGAATAAATGGCGAGATTCTAATGTTTATTATTTACATTACACAGTCGTTTAAATTGCTTAATGATATTTACGAAAAATGTGAATGTATTTCAAAAGATTGGAGCGAACTTTCTTTTAAGGAAAGAAACATTTCATTTCTTTACAATACTGAGAAAAGACTGACAAAATTACCCGATGTCAATGATAAAAAAATATCAGAATATAAGCAAAAAGAAATTGAATATGAAATTTTGGATTTAGAAACGCATAATATAACATGTGATGGTATATATGATTATTGCGAAGAAGATGTGTCAAAAGAAATTAATAAGTTAAATAGTGTTTTTAAATATGTTGAATTGATGGCTAGAGGAATAAGAAGTTTTAATGCATCAATGAAAGCTGATCAAAAGTATTTACTTATTGATGGTGTTTATAGAAACACTAATAAATTCTTATATCGTATATTATCTGAATTTGATGATGAATTTATTGACTGTCTTTGTGAAGAGCATCCAGACGTAAATAAAGAAAAAGTTAAATTTAGTCTCATCAATTTCTTGCTTTTCTTTACTTTATCGATTTATGATCATAATTTATCCTTGTCTACATGTAAAGAAACCTATAAATCATTTGATAATTATATAAAAAAATCTGATGAATCATTAATTGATATACAATTTTTTGAACTTGTGTATTTGGATAACTCTGGAAAATATTCTGATTTTCTAAAATGTCTAGAAAAAATTCTACGCACAACTTCAGATCCTTGTATTTTAAGCATGGTAAGAATGCTTGTGTTCAGAAAATCTTATACAATGAATTTAGGAATTAGAGAAAGAAAAGCTTTGATTGATTTATTTAACAATAATGTTGATTCTGATTACAAAATTAATCATAAAAAAGTTACTTTGGCTTTAATGCGAGAAGCATGATAGTAAAATAGAGAAAATAGTTGATTAATTTAATGAAAATAAAATATTTATAAATGTCGATTATATTTTCGTGTTTGAGCACCAAACTAATATGCATCATTATATGAGAAAAATGAAGAAAATAGTTATTTTTAGTAATCTATTTTGGTATTAGAAAAGTTGTGTGTCCAGTATCTTGTATAATGAAATTCATATTACCCTGTTTTGCAATAATCACTTTTTCAGTAATTCTAATGTAGAACAATGATCTCTTTTACCATTTAATATATTCGAATTGAGTTCATAATAAGTATGTTATCTAATATATGGAAAAGTTCTTGGTTTATCAATTCGAACAGTAAATTAAAAGTTTATTAATTGTACTCATAAAGGATTAGAATTGGCCTGATGCAAAGAATATTTTAATAACTAATTTTGTTTCTAAGACCTATTAATTTATATAAGATTTTTAATATTATCAATTCCAAGCAACTCAATTTTTGTATTATGGGAATATATTATAAATTTAAAATTTGATGATACCTATATGCTACCAATATATGGTAAAAACTTATAAAATAGAAGCAATAGATAGATGAAACAACAAATCTGGGGTAAAATGCTAACAAATATGTTCACTATAACCGTTTCGTTTCGGAGTTCGAATAGCATACAAATAGTAAAAAGGGGCTGTAACGGATAAAGAAGTTTCAGCTTAATAAAAAAGGACCGAATATTCAAGATTTAAAAATCTGAATATCGGTCTTTTTTGGTAT
>ERZ773195.984-NODE-984-length-22821-cov-5.404946_pt1 | contig 22821 bp, 19 predicted proteins | sample MGYA00580530_ERZ773195 | MGnify/ENA primary metagenome ERZ773195 (study PRJEB29015, sample SAMEA2737751) | human gut metagenome | biome: human gut; feature: human-associated habitat; material: faeces | place: China | collected 2012 ...
GCCGAAAAATCTGACAACGCACCTTACGCACAAGCTTTGTGCGGTGTTGCCCTAAAGCAATATTGCCCATATATTTCTTGCGAGGTATTCTTTGCGGGGACGGGCTCTGAAACTTTTCTTTTCTTAGAAAAACGCCGCACAAAGTGTGATTGCCGAACCGGCGGAATGGAAAGGTGCTGTGGAATATGGCATATACGTTATTAGATGAAAAAAAATTGTGCCGTGTCTATCAGGATACAGAAAAAGTACTTGACAAAACCCTTGCACATATTGTACAATTACTAGATGGAGAACATCAGACAGTCGCTACGGCGGAAAGCTGTACCGGCGGTCTGCTGTCCCAGAAGATCACTTCTGTTGCGGGAGCGTCCCATGTGTTTGAACTGGGACTTTGTACCTATGCGGAACGCATGAAAACCAAACTGCTGGGCGTTCCGGCGGAACTGATCGCCGAAAAAGGCGTGGTCAGTGCAGAAGTGGCTTCTGCCATGGTGCAGGGACTGCGAACACAGGCGGATTTGTGTCTGTCGGTGACGGGACTTGCCGGTCCCGGCGGCGGAACGCCGGAACAGCCAGTGGGAACAGTCTATGCAGGGATCCTGTACGGCAAACAGGAATATGTCATGCACCTGCAGCTTTGGCGATACGGTCTGCACACGCGGGAGGAGATCCGTCACGGAGCCGCTGTGTGCATATTCGGTGTCGCAGAACGGATCCTGATGGAGGAAACAGAATGCAGGAAGAAGAAAAAACCGCTGTAACATCTGCGGAATCTTCGGAAACACCGGCACCGCCGGAAGCCGGTGGAGCAGAGCGTTCCCGAACTGTGCTGCCGGAAGAACCGGAAACCGATTCTTCAGAAAAAGGCGAAGCCAAGAGCAAAACGCCCAGCGAACCGAAAGACAAGATCAAGGCGATTCGGACAACGCTGTTCCACATTGCACAGGAAGAGGAAGAAGAAGCGGTTTCCCTGCGGGTGGCATATCAGATCCGACAGGTCAAAGACCAGAAAGAACATCCGGAAAAATACCCGCCGCCACCGCCCCGCGTGTCCCCGAAACCGAAGAAGAAAACGTTCGGGCAGAAGATGCTGGATCTGTTTCCGCAGCGGGGAGATTCGGGAGGCGAAGTGGTGCGAAAGAGTATTTTCCTGTTTTCCGCGGCAGTGTTTCTGGTGTGCGTTGTTCTGATCGTGCTGTATTTTGTGGACATTTTCCGTGCAGACAAGATGTATGATGACATTGGTTCGGCGTATCACGCCAACTTTGCCACCCAAACCACGGAACTCACCCAGCCGCAGCCGGAATCAGAAGAACCTACGGAAAAGATCTATACGCTGCTGCCGGGTGCGGCAGACCTGCTGGCGATGAATTCAGAGATCAACGGCTGGATCTCGATTCCGAATACCAAGGTGGATTATCCGGTGCTGCATCATCTGGACGATGAGCCGGGAAATGAGTACTATCTCTACCGGAATGTGCAGAAAGAGGATTCCAAGCCGGGCTCGATCTTTCTGGACTACCGCTGTTCGTTCGATGACGTGGGTGAGGACGGCACTCTGCAAACGCCGAATTCGGACAACCTGATCATCTACGGGCACAACATGCGTGACCTTTCCATGTTTGGTACGCTGAAATATTACCGTACCGATGAAAACTATTATGACGAACATCCGCTGATCTCGCTGAATTCCAATTACGAAACCTACCAGTATAAGATCTTCGGCTACTTTATTGCAGATGCCGAGGATACGACGGACACTCGTTTTGACTACTGGAACGCAATTGATTTTGCAGATGAAACGGAATTTTATAACTATGTCAACGAAGTCAAGCGGCGGACGCTTCGCATTACCAATGTAGATGTGAAATACGGCGACCAGCTGCTGACACTTTCCACCTGCAATAATGCCTTTGATACGGCACGTCTGGTGATCGTGGCACGGCGTGTGCGGGACGGCGAGGATCCCAACGAGCGAATCGCCGGCAGCATACCCAATCCCAACATCAAATGGCCCAATGTGTATTATTTGTGGAATGAAAAGACATACAACCCTGATGCCCCTTTTGCTCCTTACGGTTGATGCAGAAGGGCGATAATGGAAATGAGGAATTCGAATATGAAGAAATGGCAAATCGGTGCAGTCGCCGGGGCATTGGTCTTTTCTCTCTTTGCCACAGGCTGCGGAGAACAGATCGATCAGAACGCGGGCATTGCAACTTCTGCACCTGCCACAGAGGCACCGACGGAGGCCGCAACTGCGGCACCGGAACTGACAGAGCGTGCCAAAAAGCTGCTGGCTCAGAATCCGGATACGGTCGGTTATATCACCATTGACGGTACACAGGTGGACAACCCTGTGGTACAGACTGCGGATAATGAATATTATCTGGATCACGGCTTTGACGGACAGGAATTCCGTGCCGGCACTGTATTCATGGACTGCACCGATTCGTTCGGTGCCTATCCGGATCAGTGGTCGGAAAACATTGTCCTGTACGGACACAACATGGCAGACAACACCATGTTCGGCTCTCTGCGGCAGTACCGTCAGAACCCGTCCTATTACAAGGAAGCACCGTTTATCACGTTCAGCTCCAACTATGCGGACTATACGTATGTCATGGTTGGTCTAATCATTACCAGCGGCAATGCGGATTCGGATTTCAATTACTGGCAAATGGAGGAACTGGACGACAAGACCACATTTGACAGCTACATGGGTTCTGTCAACGCGAAGAATATGATCGACAATCCCATTGACGTGCAGTATGGGGACAGCCTGCTGACGCTCTCCACCTGCTATTCTGATGAGGATAACTCACGGTTTGTCATCGTGGCACGCCGGCTTCGCGACGGCGAAGATACTGCGTCCATGCTGAAAACCATTCAGGGCAGCAGCAGTGAAACCGCCGCTGCACAGGAGTGACACGACCGGAGGGCTTGACCCAGACGGTACTGCTGTGCAGCAGAAAGCCGCGGCAGCAATGTCTGCGGCTTTCGGGCGATGAGAATCGCCTTTTACTACCCGGCATTTTGTCGGTAAAAATGGAGTTTTGATATGAAAATACGTTACCCACAAATGGGTATTGCACTTGCAGTTGCAGCACTGTTGGCAGGAACCTGTGCCGTCAGTGCCTATGCAGTGCCGGAAACAGAAACAGCAGGTACTAGTACTGCTGTGACTGACACGACAACCGCGGCAAATGAAAGCGACGATACTTTGTGGAAAGCTGAAATTTCAGATTACGATTCCAGCTTATCTTTGGTTCAGTATGAAGAAGTTACACCGTCGGAAGAACAGGCTGCGGCAATTCAGAATGCGACAACGCTGAAAGAAGTCACCGTGCCGATCGGTTCTTCCGGCACAGAGGGCAGTGCAAACATCGGTGCAGCCGTCTCTATGGCAGCATCTGTCAGTGCCGGTCAGTTTGCATTTACCACTTATGGATATGGACATTGTGTTGGCATGAGCCAGAACGGTGCGAATAATTACGCCACTTACGGCGGTTATGACTATCAGTCGATTTTGTTCCACTACTTTCCCGGAACCACACTGGTGCAGGAAGGTGCAGGCAGCACCGTGACTGCCAACGGTGTTACCGGCAGCTATGTGGATATTATTTCTCAGATCGTATACAACGAGATGAGCTCTACCATGCATCCGGAAGCCATGAAGGCACAGGCGATCGCCGCTTATACATACATCATGTTTAACGGCGGCAGTGTCAACAATGTGATCCTGAAACCGAATCCGCCGCAGAATGTGATCGATGCAGTTTCCGCAGTCGCCGGACAGGCACTGTATTATGACGGAAGCTATGCGTTGACAGTTTATGGTGCATCCAGCGGCGGTGCGACTGCCAGTGCGGCAGACATCTGGGGCAGACAGTATGATTATCTGGTCAGTGTCCCCAGTGAATACGATGCGGAATACGATCCTTATTATGGTGTGGTCACCTATATGTCTGTGGACGAAGTACGCTCCCGTATTCAGAATGCCTATGGCGTTTCTCTTTCAGCAAATCCGTCCAACTGGATCCGGCTGGAAGTCGGCGACAGCGGCTATGTCCGTTCGGTAAACATCGACGGTCAGAAAACAGTAAACGGCGACGCATTCAGAAGCACTCTGGGACTTCGCAGTGCCAGATTCGCATATGTTTGCGGGTAAGGAAACGCTGTATAAAGCCGCTGACGGCTTTGCACATACAAACTTTGTTTAGTGTTTCCTTAAGAAATCGAATAATACCATAGGGCAGACTGCTTGTTTTGAAACGTTGCTTTGAAGTTGTGTTTCGGGAATCAAATGGCAGGGGACTGTCATACAATAACAATGATCGGATCAAAATCAGCAGAACGCTTTTGTGGAGGAGAATAAAATGGATTTTCGTGATCAGTTTCGGAAAATGAGCGACGACGTGGGAAAAATGGCGAGGGAAGTTGCAGATACTTCCAAGAAGGCGACTGCCCGTGCACGGGTACGCCGCATGATTAACAGCTGTAATGAGTCGCTCCAGACCATTTATCAGGAAATCGGTTCCCGCTATTATGTGGAGAACCAGTGCCAGCCGGAGGAGCAGTACGAAGGTCTGTTCCAGCAGGCTTCTGACCTGATCGCACAGATCGATGTGCTGAAGTCGGAACTTGCAGGGCTGGACAACGCAAGCATTTGTCCGGAATGCGGTTCTAAGGTCAACGACGGGCAGAAGTTCTGTCCGGAGTGCGGCCATAAGAACGAGTCCTATGGCAAATGGAAAGCAGAGGCAGAAGCAGCAGAGGCTGCACGCCGTGCAGCAAGAGAAGCAGAACAGGCAGAGCGTGAGGCTCGCAAGTCGGCTCAGGCTGCACCGGCAGAGGTGTATGAAACCACTGCTGAACCGGTTTCTTCGGAGGAAACCGATGCCGCTGCGGAAAGTGCAGAAACAGAAGATACTGCACAGTAAACCTGTGATTTTGCATTCGGAAAAATGGCTTTGACGGTTGAAGCATGACGATGGATTTGGACTGAATGCATTTCGAAAAAAGCCGGTGTACACGGACAGTGTGTGCCGGCTTTTTCTTTTAAGGAGAACAGCATATGAGATGGAATCGTTTTTTTACGCCGGGGCGTGTCATCGCCGCCGGATTCGCCTTTTTGATTTTATTGGGAACGGGCTTGCTGATGCTGCCGATCTCGCACCAGTCGGGGCAGTCGCTGTCTTTTATCGATGCCCTGTTCACTGCCACAAGCGGCGTGTGCATCACTGGTCTTTCCTCGATTCAGTGTAATGCAGTGCTTTCCGGATTTGGACAGGCAGTCCTCTTGCTGCTGATCCAGATCGGCGGCATGGGGATCACCACGCTGGGTGTAGGCATCATCTTGCTGACCGGCAAGAAGATCGGCATTCGGGAACGAACGCTGATCAAGGAATCTTTGAACCAGCCCAGCTTTCAGGGCATTCTGCGGCTGCTGAAAGTGATGCTGATGGTGACATTTGGCATTGAAGGTGCGGGAGCCGTGCTGTCCTTTCCGATTTTTGTGCAGGATTATCCGGTGGGAAAGGCAGTGTGGCTCAGTGTGTTCCATTCTGTTTCCGCATTCAACAATGCCGGCTTTGACCTGATCGGCGGCAGCAGCCTTGCGGTGTACCGGAACCACGTGCCTATGCTGCTGCTGACCTCGGCACTGACGATCTGTGGCGGACTGGGATTTGTGGTGATGCTGAACATCGCACAGAAACGGCGGTTCCGGCGGTTTTCGCTGCACACCAAGGTAGTGCTGACCATGACTGTGCTGCTGCTGACAGTAGGCACTTTGCTGCTCCACGCCACACAGCATGGATTGACATGGGTGCAGTCCTTTTTCTACAGTGCCGTGACGCGGACTTCAGGGTTCTCCATTTATGATCTGGGGGACTTCTCCAACGCCTCGCTGCTCTGCATGGTTCTGCTGATGTTTGTGGGAGCAGCTCCCGGCTCTACCGGCGGCGGCATCAAGGTGACTACGCTGTTCGTCTGCATCTGGTCGGCAATCGCCTATACCAGAAATCAGCACCCCACTGTGTTCCGGCGGCGGTTTTCGCAGGAAGTGCGGGATAAGGCTCTGATGATTTTTCTGATGGGGTTGTCTGTGGTGCTGGTTTCAACATTTCTGCTGTGTATGCTGGAACCAGATGCTTCGTTCATTCAGGTGCTGATGGAAACCACCTCTGCCTTTGCGACCGTGGGGCTTTCCTGCGGGCTGACCGGTGGACTGTCCGGTCTGAGCAAGCTGGTTCTGATTTTGACGATGTACATCGGACGGCTGGGACCGCTGACGGTGGCAACGCTGTGGATCGTGCAGGGCAGAAGAAACAGCGAGATTTTAAGACCGGAAGAAACTATTTCTGTGGGATAATAACAGGAGCGTGAATAATATGAGAAATTCTTCGAAAAAAGAAAAATTATATGCTGTGATCGGACTGGGACGGTTTGGCTTTGCACTGGCGAAACGTCTGGCGGAATCCGGAAAAGACCTGATCGTCATTGACAAGAGCGAAACGGTGATCAATGATGCGGTGGCATTTACGGACAACGCCTATCTGATGGCAGATCTATCCAAGGAAAACCTGCGGAATGTGGGCATTCAGAACTGCGATACAGTCATTATCGGTATCGGTGGCAATCTGGCAGTGAGCATTCTGACCTCGATGATCGTCTTGCAGCTGGGTGTGCCCCATGTCATTGCCAAGGCGTTGACCGAGGAACAGGGCAGCGTTCTGGAAAAGATCGGTGCTGAAGTGATATATCCGGAACGGGAAATGGGGATTCGTCTGGCAAACCGGCTGCTGGCTCCCCGCGTTATGGAGTACATTGCCTTGAACGACGACATCAGCATTACCGAAATTTCCATTCCCGAATCTGCACAGGAGATGACTGTACAGGAAATGAATGTGCGGCAGCGGTACGGGCTGAACATCATCGCATTGAAGCGTGGCGAAGAAGTGACTGTAAACATCACGCCGCAGACCGTTCTGCGGGCACCGGATATTCTGGCAGTGGTGGGCAGACACGATCAGGTGAACCGGTTCGAAAACGATTTGCAGAACTGGAAGACCAAAAAGGCATAGGAGGCAGCAGATATGCGAAACGACAACGACCGGAATCCCAAGGACTTCTATGGAAAAACCGAAGCGGAACTGCGGAAGCTGAAACAGACCAAGGGCATTTCCCAGAGAGATCGGGAACGCATTGAAAAACGCCTGCGGGAAAAAGACCGCGGGGACGATTAAGAAAATACGGAATAAAGCTTGTGCGGTGCTATAAAAAGGGCTGCTGCCGACATGTGCGGAAAACACATTGCCGGCAGCAGCCCTTTGCTGATAAGCAGCATCTATTTCAAAGCAGGCCCTGCTGGTATTCTTATTGTATGCAGCAGAGCTCAAAAGGGAACAAGGAAATTTCTGGAACTATTCAAAATGCTTGGCGTTCCGGAAATTCAGTGCACCGGAAAACGGATCGTAGCCAATGTCCTTATTGCTGCTCTTGGTGATGCAGTACTGGTTCTTGTAGAAGATCGGCAGGAAGCAGTATTCGTTCAGAATGGTCTGCTCCAGCTGTGCACACTGCTGCTGCAATGCTTCCGCAGAACTGCACTGGTGCAGGGCGTTGATCGCCGCATCGACAGAACCGTTGGCGTAATAGAACTGGTTGGTGCGGGAGTAGAACTGATCCAGCACACCGGCGGGGCTGTCATAACCGGCGGTGATGCCGTAGACTGCAACGGTATAGGTCTGGTCGGCGAGCCGCTTCCAGTAGTCCGACTCGGAAACTTCTTCAATGCCGATGTAAAAGCCGAAAACCTCCTGCCATGTCTGAATGATGTCGTGGAGATTCTCGCAGTCCATCAGAGCCGAGCAGACCAGAATCTTGGTGGAATCCAGCGATTCCTTGCCGATCTCCTGCATGCCCTCCTGAAACAGGGCAAGGGCAGCGTTGGCATCATAGGCAGTCTGTGCCTCCGGACAGCTGTCGCGGTAGGCGGTGCCGTTCCAGTGGACTGCCGGTGGGATCAGTCCGTATGCCGGCAACAGATCACCGTTGGAATTTTTGCCAATATTGGCACGATCAATGCCCATGGAAAGGGCTTGGCGAATCTTGTGGTTGGAAAAAGCAGCATCGTTGGGGTTAAAGATCAGCCCCAGTGTAGTGGCACGGCTGGCGGTGACGGCATAGTTGTTGCTCTCCATATATTGTGCCTGATAAACGGGGCTGATAAACAGGTCTGCTGTGCCGTTGGAAAAATCTGCGGCGGTTTCGTTGTTGCTTTTCCGAATCTGGAATGTCAGATTGGTGGGGTACACCCGACGTGCTTCGGCGTTGACAGAATTGCGACGCATGAAGATCTGGTTTTGGTTGCCATAGGGGTCGTAGAACCACAGGCGGAGATAGAATGCCCCGCAGGAGGCAACAGAATCCTTGTCCAGTCCGTATCTGCCTTTGGTCTGCTGGAAAAAGGTTTCGCTGCATGGCATGGCGGCAGTGGAAGCGAGATTGCTGAAAAATTCTGCGTCCGGACGGGACAGGGAAAATTGCAGCACCGTACTGCTGACGGCACGGACACCGATCTCCTCTGGTGTCAGCTGTCCGCTTTGCACCGCATCGGCATTTTGCAGACAGGAGAACATGCTGGTATAGGGGGACTGGGTCTGCGGATCAAAGATTCTCTGGAACGCATAGACGTAGTCGTCCGCAGTGACCTGCCACTTTTCGTCGTCGTCCACGACATCGTCCGCATTGGCATCATAGAACCAGAAGCGGTCGCTTTTCAGCGTGAAAGTGTACGTCAGTCCGTCCGGAGAAACGGTGTAGTTTTCCGCTGCCGCCAGCTGCGGGGAGCCGTTTTCGTCCAGCTCCACCAACCCCTCATAGAGGTTTTCGATAATGGTTTTCGAAGCGGCATCGGTGGCAGACTGGGGATCCAGACTTTTGGGATTGGCAGCAAGGCTGGCGGTAAACAGATAGCCGGAGCCGTCGCTTTCTTCCTGTTCCAGAAATGGTATGGAACAGCCGGTGCAAAGCGGCAGGGTGCAGACTGCCGCGAGAAGAATGCTGAAACAGCGTAGCGATTTTCGAACTGACATAGTACATTCCTTTCGATAAAGACAAAATAAAACAATATTGCTTTCTCTATTATAGCATGACAGAGCAGGTTGTGCAAGATACAAATGTGGTTTTTGTCGGATTTTTTCGAATGGAGGTGCTTTGATTTGTGTGCTGCCATAAAAATTCCCTTGACAAATCATATGAAATCTGTTACACTAAAATAGAGATAGGCTGCACAAACGGGTGCACCTATGGTTCTTTGCGGAATTGCAGAAAGGACGGTGCCGTGTATTGCTTCATGCAACAGGCTCGAAGAAAGAACTGACGCGGCAGGCATATTACATGCTGGTCGCAGACATCTTGGAACATGCAGATGTACAGGCGTTGAAACAGTTTCGTCATCATCATTATACCACACGGTTTCAGCACAGCCTGAATGTTTCCTATTACAATTACCTGCTCTGCCGCTTTTTCCACTGGGACGCGGTTTCGGCAGCAAGAGCAGGGCTGCTTCATGATCTGTACTTTTATGAAACAGCGGACTATGACCGTTCCGATTCTCCCGACCAGAAGTCCCACAGTGCACATCATCCGGAAGTTGCCATGCAGAATGCGGCAGTCCGGTTTGCCCTGAATCCGCGGGAACGGGACATGATCGAAAAGCACATGTGGCCGCTGACGCACCGCATGCCCCACTATAAGGAAAGCTATGCCATTACTTTTGTGGATAAGTATGCGGCAATGCTGGAGTTTTTCGGATTGGGTGCCCGGCACATACTGGCACGGTTTCGCCGGAAGCCTTCGGCGAACACGGTCTGAAACCGGAACAATTACTGGAACAACATGATACACGGGAGCTTGCTGTGCGTGGGCTGAGAGGAGATGCAGACATCTCGACCGCACCTGATTTGGATAATGCCAACGAAGGGAACGACACACGATATTTTGTGGAAAAGCGTGCCTTTGCGGTACGCTTTTTCTTTAGGGCAAAAGGGAATTATGGCAGCACTGCAAAAAAACTTGTGCGGTGCTGCCTGACAGAAAGGAGAATTTCAATGCAACAAAACCCAATGATCTATCAGCTGTACGCGGTGACTGCACCGGCGGCAGATCTGGCGGAACAGGTAAAGCGTGCCATTGCCGGCGGCATTACCATGCTTCAGATTCGGGAAAAAAACTGTACCACCAAACGGAGAATTGAGCTGGCATATCCCATTTTGCAGCTGTGCCGTGATGCGGGAATTCCCTGCATTATCGACGATGACGCAGAAGCGGCAAAAATCCTCGGTGCAGACGGCGTGCACGTGGGACAGCGGGACATGAAGATCCAGCAGGCACGGGAGATTCTGGGAGATCAGGCGATCATCGGAACCAGTGCCCACAATGTGGCAGAAGCATTACAGGCAGAACGGGACGGAGCAACTTATCTGGGGTGTGGTGCTGTGTTCAGCACCCGGACCAAGCACGATGCCACTTTTCTGCCCCATGATGTGCTCTGCGATATTCGACAGGCAGTGTCTATTCCGGTGGTGGCGATCGGCGGCATCAATGCTCAGAATATCCCGAAGCTGTACGATACCGGCATTGACGGCGTGGCAGTGGTTTCCGCGGTGTTCGGACAGCCGAACGTGGAAGCTGCCGCACAGGCAATGCGGGAACTGACTGCACCGTTTCAGCAGAAGGAGCAGGGAAGATGACGATTGCTCCGGTTTTGACCATTGCCGGCAGTGACAGCAGCGGCGGTGCCGGCGTTCAGGCAGACCTGAAAACCATGACCATGCTGGGCTGTTTCGGCATGAGTGCCATTACAGCGCTGACTGCACAGAACACGCTGGGGGTGCAGGGCATCTGTCCTGTTCCGGCAGAATTTTTAAAGCAGCAGATCGCAGCGGTCTGTGAGGACATTCCGCCGGCTGCTGTCAAAGTGGGCATGGTGTACGATACGCCGCAGATCCTTGCCATTGCAGAAGTAGTGGCACAGTATCAGCTGCCCCATGTGGTGGTGGATCCGGTCATGGTTGCCACCAGCGGTGACCCGCTGCTGAAACAGCAGGCACAGCAGGCGTTGACGGAACAGTTATTTCCGCTGGCGGAACTGCTGACTCCCAATCTGCCGGAAGCAGAACAGCTGACCGGAACAAGCATCACTTCGCCGCCGCAAATGGAGCAGGCAGCCCGACAGCTGTCCGAAACCTATCACACTGCCGTGCTGCTGAAAGGCGGACACAGCGTGGGCAGCTGCAACGACCTGCTCTATGCGGCGGGCACTGCCACGTGGTTTTCCGGACAGCGGACGGATACCCCCAACACCCACGGCACCGGCTGCACCCTGTCCTCGGCGATTGCATCTTTTCTGGCACAGGGGGCTTCGCTGGAAGAAAGCGTCCGCCGCGGAAAGGCGTATATCAGCGATGCCATTGCGGCAGGCTTGTCGCTGGGACACGGACACGGACCGATTGCACATAACTATGCAATTTTAAAGAAAGATCATATTACATAAAAGAAAGGAATAGAATACATGGCTGCATATGCAACACAAATGGATGCCGCAAAACAGGGCATTCTGACACCGGAAATGGAAACTGTTGCCAAGGAAGAACATCTGGAGCCGGAACTGATCCGGCAGCGGGTGGCAAAGGGTACCATTTGCATTCCGGCAAATATCCACCACAAGAGCCTGCACCCCTACGGCATCGGCGAGGGACTGCGGACGAAAATGAACGTGAATCTGGGCATCTCCGGAGATTGCCACGATTACACGGCAGAGTTCGAAAAGGTCAAGCTGGCAATTCAGTTTCAGTGCGAAGCGATCATGGATTTGTCCAACTACGGAAAGACACATACTTTCCGGAAACAGCTGATCGAAATGTCGCCGGCAATGATCGGCACCGTGCCGATGTATGATGCCATTGGCTATCTGGAAAAAGATTTGGCAGACATCAAGGCAACGGACTTTCTGAAAGTGCTGGAGGCACATGCCAAAGAGGGTGTGGATTTCCAGACCATTCACGCCGGCATCAACCGCCGTGCGGTGGAAGCCCTCAAGCGGCAGAAGCGTACCACCAATATTGTTTCCCGCGGCGGCTCGCTGCTGTTCGCGTGGATGGAGATGACCGGCAACGAAAACCCGTTCTACGAATACTATGACGACGTGCTGGACATTCTGCGGAAATATGACGTGACCATCAGTCTGGGTGATGCTCTGCGTCCGGGCTGCAATGCGGACAGCACCGATGCGGGACAGATCAGCGAACTGGTGGAACTGGGTGCTCTGACCAAGCGTGCGTGGGAACGCGATGTACAGGTAATGGTAGAGGGTCCGGGACATATGACTATGGACGAGATCGCCGCCAACATGAAGCTGCAAAAGCGGCTGTGCTATGGTGCTCCGTTTTATGTGCTGGGACCGCTGGTAACAGACGTTGCTCCGGGATATGACCATATTACAGCTGCGATCGGCGGTGCCATTGCTGCCATGAGTGGTGCGGATTTCCTGTGCTATGTCACACCTGCAGAGCATCTCCGTCTGCCGGATTTACAGGACGTGCGGAATGGTATCGTGGCTTCGAAGATTGCCGCACATGCTGCCGATCTGGCACGGGGCATTCCGGGGGCACGAGATTGGGACAACGCCATGAGCAAGGCTCGCTGTGCGATCGACTGGGAGGGCATGTTTGCTCAGGCGATCGATCCTGAAAAGGCTCGGGATTATTTCGAGAGCCGTCCGCCGCAGGATCGTCACACCTGCTCTATGTGCGGAAAAATGTGTGCAATGCGAACTTCCAATAAGATTCTGAACGGGGAATCGGTTTCCCTGACACCGGACGAAGCGTAATTTGTGGTATCGAGCCTGTCTTGCTTTTTGTCAAGGCAGGCTTTTTTGTATAATCTTCCGGAAACCGGCGACAATAAAAGAAGGAAAATGATGTTGTTGTGTTGCCTTTTTAGAAAAATCTCTTGACAAGTCAAATCAGATAGTATATAATGTTAATTAAGAACTGATACTATTAGAGCATATCTTGTATATGCTCGGCTTAAAGGATTGATTTTTATGAAAAATCGCAATACGCTTCAGCGTCGTCTGGTGCTGGAAACGGTACGGCGAATGCACAATCACCCTACGGCAGACGAAATCTTTCGGGAGATCGCCGCAGAGAACACGCTGATCAGCAAGGCGACGGTCTACCGGAATCTGAAGATCCTGTCAGAGCAGGGCGAGATCCTGCACATTCCCATTCCGGACGGGGCAGACTGTTTCGATTTCAACACCAAGCCCCACTATCATCTGGAATGCCGCAGCTGCAATCGGGTGTTCGATGTGAACATGCCCTATCAGAGCGACCTGTGCAGCAAGATCGTAGGCTGCGAGGATTTTCTGGTGGAATCCCATCACATTGTCTTTTCCGGATTGTGTCCCGCCTGTCGAAAGGCGGCGGAACAGCGGGCACAGCTGCAAACCACCGAAGAACCACATAGGAAAAATGCGGAATAAAACCTGTTTGTATGCAACAGTTTTGTTTTGCTTTCTCCAAGATGAAAAGGAGGTCATATCATGGTAGAACTGAAAGGTTCACAGACGGAAAAAAACTTGCTGGCGGCATTTGCCGGCGAATCACAGGCATTCACCAAGTATAATTATTACGCTTCCAAGGCAAAGAAAGACGGCTATGTGCAGATCGGCAAGCTGTTCGAGGAAACTGCCAACAATGAAAAGGAACACGCGAAGATTTGGTTCAAGCTGTTGCATGGCGGCGTGATGCCGGAAACAACAGAGAACCTGAAAGATGCAGCTGCCGGCGAAAACTACGAGTGGACAGATATGTATGTCGAGTTCGCGGAGCAGGCAAAGGCAGAGGGCTTCACACAGATCGCGGCACTGTTTGAGGCGGTGGGTGCGATCGAGAAGGAACACGAAGCACGTTATCGCAAGCTGCTCGCCAATATCGAAGGCGACTGCGTCTTTTCCAAGGACGGCGATGTCATCTGGGAATGTGCCAACTGCGGTCACATTGTCGTAGGCAAAAAGGCTCCGGAGGTCTGTCCGGTCTGCCAGCACCCGCAGTCCTATTTTCAGGTCAAGGCTGAGAATTATTGAGGAAAGCAAAATTGCTTTCCTTGCGGCAACACCGCACAAGCTTTGTGCGGTGTTGCCTTGCAAATAAAATTGGACGGAAATCCTCTGGAAAGCATGACTTTCCGGAGGATTGCGTTTGTGTCAGGAGGAATGGTATGCGTTCAAGGGAACGTTTTCTTTCCCACTGGAAAGGACGGCTGCTGCACAGCGGTATCCACATTCTTTCCCATTTGCGGCTGCTGCTGCGGTGGGTGTTTTACTCTGTGCTGATGGGCGTTCTGGTGGGATTTATCGGGATTGCTTTTGTGTATGCCATACAGTGGGTGACGACATTCCGGACGGGGCATTGGTGGACAGTGCTGACACTTCCCGCCGGCGGTCTGCTGATCGTGTGGCTGTACCGCATCAGTCACGACCAGAACGACAAGGGCACCAATATGGTGCTGGCTTCGCTGCGGGCAGAAACGGAACTGCCTATGCAAATGGCACCGCTGATTTTCATTTCCACCGTAGTGACCCACTTCTGCGGCGGCAGTGCCGGACGGGAAGGTGCGGCGTTGCAGCTGGGCGGCAGCGTGGGCAGTGTTCTGGGACGGGTGTTCCGTCTGGCGGAACGGGATAAACAAGTGCTGATGCTCTGCGGCATGTCGGCGGCGTTTTCGGCAATTTTCCGCACGCCCATTGCGGCACCGGTTTTCGCCATGGAAGTGGTGTGTGTCGGTGCCATGCGGTACGCGGCACTGGTGCCTTGTACCATTGCTTCCCTGACGGCTTCGTGGCTGGCGGGCAAATGCGGCATTCCGCTGGCGAAGTATACGATCGGGGAAATTCCGGCGTTTCAGGTGGTGCCGTCGTTAAAAATTTTGCTGCTGGGCGTTTGCTGTGCGGCGGTGAGCATTCTGTTCTGTGTGCTGCTGCACCAGACGGAGCACTTTCTGAAAAAGTATTGCAAAAATCCATATCTGCGGATTCTGGCGGCAAGCGGTGTGCTCTGGGTGCTGGCGTTGCTGGTACATAATCAGGACTATCTGGGCATTGGCGGCGAGGTGATGCGGCGTGCCGTGGCAGGGCAGGTGGTCTGGTATGCGTTTCTGGCGAAGATGATCTTCACGGCGTTGACATTGGGCGGCGGCTTTAAGGGCGGCGAGATCGTACCTTCCTTTTTCATTGGGGCAACGTTTGGCTGTCTGTTCGGGCACTTGCTGGGAATTTCGCCCTCTCTCTGTGCAGCGGTAGGCATGGCGGCACTGTTCTGCGGCGTGACCAACTGCCCGCTGGCTTCTATGATGATCGCATCTGAACTGTTCGGTATGGCTGGTGCTCCGTATTATCTGCTGGCAATTGCCGTCAGCTATCTGCTCTCCGGCTATTACGGGCTGTATGGGGAACAGACGTTCCTGTCCTCCAAGTTCACCGGCGGCTATGTCAGCCATAAAACACGTCAATGAAAGAAGATGAAAACATGTCAAAGCGTTCTTTGTCTGACCGGCAGAAGGGCATGATCTGCATCATTTTGTCGGCGTTTTGTTTTGCATGGATGAATGCCTTTGTGCGGCTCTCCGGCGATCTGCCGTTTATCCAGAAAAGCTTTTTCCGGAATCTGGTGGCACTGTTGTTTGCACTGGCGATGCTCCTGCGGGAGCACGGCTGCTTTCTGCCGAAAAAGGGATCTCTGCCGTTTCTGGTACTGCGTGCCACGGCGGGAACGCTGGGGATCCTGTGCAATTTTTACGCGATCGATCATCTGGCACTGTCGGACGCGTCGATTCTGAATAAGATGTCCCCGTTTTTTGCAATTCTCTGTTCGTGGATCTTTCTGCGGGAAAAACTGAACTGGAAACAGGGGCTGATCGTGCTGGGGGCATTTGTGGGGGCACTGTGTGTTATCAAGCCCACCTTTGCCAATGCGGATTTGTTCCCGTCCCTGATCGGTCTGCTGGGCGGCTTCGGGGCAGGCGTTGCCTATACCATGGTACGCCGTCTGGGGCAGATCGGGGAGAATAAGGCGTATATCGTCTTTTTCTTCTCCGCCTTTTCCTGTGTGGTGACATTGCCATATCTGCTGTTCTGCTATGAGCCTATGACGTGGAAGCAGCTGTTGTGTCTGGTTATGGCAGGGCTTTCGGCGGCAGGCGGACAGTTCGGTGTCACTTCTGCGTACTGCTATGCACCGGCAAAGGAAATTTCCGTTTACGATTACACCCAGATCATTTTTGCCGCAGGCTTGGGATTTTTGCTGTTTGCACAGATTCCCGACTGGCTGAGCATTCTGGGGTACTGTATCATCATTGCTATGGCAGTGGTCATGTTTTTCTATAACAAAGAATCGGATAAATAAATTCGTATAATCGTATATTACAAAAAGCGGAGATTCCACGCACCGGAATCTCCGCTTTTTGTGATATATGATGTTTTATCCGTTACATCGTATGAGCTTGTCAGTGTACGCTTATTCTGCACTGGGCAGGGTGTGGATAATGGATACCAGGAACTTCAGCAGAACGACAGCATCATTGCCGCTGATCTCGCTGTCGGCATCGCAGTCCGCATTCTTCTTCTGGGTGCTTCCCAGTGTGACAACGTTTGCCACTGCCTTGTTCAGCAGAACCGCATCGGTGATGTCTACACGGCTGTCCATGTTGACATCGCCGTACAGTGTCAGTCCGCTTTCACCGCTTTCCGAAGTGTTTGTGCTGCTGTCGGAGGTGGTGGCAGAGGTGACAGTTTCTGTTGTGGTGGAAGTTGTACCAGTGGTGGTCGTTACAGTGGTGTCTGTGGTAACTGTGCCGTCACCCACCAGTTTCAGTACACCGAAACCACTGGTGTTGATGTAGCCCTGACCGGTGAGGTCGTTCCAGTTGGCAATGCTGGTACGCTTGCCGTCGCCGGTACCGTCATCGTTGACCTGTACGTCAAAGCCTACGATCTGGTCAGCGTGGAACGAACCAATGGTGTACGGAATTGCCACTTCAACAATATAGCCCTTGTCGGTCTTTTTCGTGCCGGAGAGGAATGCGTCCGTGGAACGTCCGTCGGTGACGGTCTTGTCGTTCTCGTAGTTGATGCGGCACTGAATGTCGTCGCTCTCATAAGAGGAAGTCTTATGGTTGTTCTCGTCGAAGAATACTTCCACGGTGTCCTGCTCATAGGCATTGGCACTTGCCACGCTCAGTACCGGATCGGTGACTTCGGTCAGCACATAGAGATAGTTCTCGTCCCAGAGCATTTTGGAAACGGCAGTCGCACCGCTGCCCATGGAGTAGGTGTTGACATCAATGGTGTTGGCATCTGCCCATGCGGCATCGATGTCCCCGTCAATGGTAATAGGTGTTTCGGTCTTGGTTGCCTCGGCATACTTGGGCTGTTCTGCGAGGGTGACGATACCGCAGGTGGGCAATGCACCGCCGCCAATCGGTTCACTTTCATTCATCATGTCAAAAAAGCTTTTTGCCAGATCAATGCAATTCCATGCAGCATCATTGTTGAATACATCTAAGTGCACGGTACTGCCGTTTTTCGGTTCCCAACCAGCATTACTGTTGGATTTCCATTTCAGGTCGATATATGCCGTGTCGGAAGTAATGGTTTGGCTGGCAATCGGGAAGCCTCCCATAGAATCCACTTGGTTTCCGTAGATTGCAACATAGGAGTTTTTGTCATCTGCTGAAACTGCCGGATTGTAGATGCGAACGATCATGTTTTCGTCAGACCAAGCTGCCTTGAAATAAGTGTTGGTACTGCCGGTTTTGGTGCTGAGATACTGTGCCGTACCGATTTCCAATGCCCGTTCCAGATCGGCATCTGTGCCGTCATAGCGGTATGCCGTCATGGTCTGGAGCTTTTCTACTTCGGAGTCGGTGTCGATCACGGCGTAATAGGACGGCTTTGCCTGATAGTCCTTGTCAAAGAGCAGGGGATAGCCGCCGATCCAGCTGGTGGAGTCGGTGATGCCCCAGAGGACAACAGCGGACAGGTTCACGCCGGAATCCTTCATTTCCTTGTACATCTTGAACACGTCCTGATACCGCTGTGCCAGTGCCAGCTGGTTGGCGTATTCGTTGGACTTCTCAGAAACGTCCAGCTCGGTGACCTGTACTTCCAGTCCCAGGTCTGCATACTGCTGCATCGCGGACTTGTACAGATCAATGGTGGGATAACTCATGGAGATGTGGGACTGCATGCCCACGCCGTCGATCAGGTTCTTTTCCACCAGCGGTTTCAGAATGTCGCTGATGATGTACGCCTGCTTGTTGGGAGAGTACTCGTTGTAGTCATTGTAGAACAGCTTGCAGCCTGCCGGTGCGTACTTCTTGGCGAATTCGAACGCCAGCGGGATATAGGACTGGTCGCCGTAGACCTTGACCCATGCGGACTGTCCGTCGACCTCGTTGTTGGAACCGGCGTCACGAATGGTGCCGGCATCGGAAGCGGCTTCATTCACCACGTCCCATGCGTAGAATTCCACATCGGGGTAATCCTTTTTCAGCGTTTCCATGACGGTCTTGATGTAGTTTTCCAGACGCTTGGTCATCTTGTCCTTGGAAACCCATGCCCCGTTGGGATCGAAGTTTTCCTTGAAGAACCAGTCCGGTGTCTGGCTGTGCCATACCAGCACGTGGCCACGTACCGGAATTTTGTTTTCGCCGGCGAATTTCAGAATCTCGTCTGCTTCGTTCAGAGAGATCTGGGGCATGGTGTCATCGCCGGTTTCTGCCACGTACTTCTGGGACAGTGCCTGATCCAGCACGCTGTCCGGCTTCAGTTCGTTGCCCAGCGTCAGGCTGTTGTAGTGCTTTTTGATGAGATCCTTGGTGGCACCCTGTGCGAATTCCGAACCGGCACAGGCACAGCCGATCTTAAAGTAGTCGGAATAGGCATCTTTCAGGGAAGCGATGTCGTCCTGAATGGCAGGATCCGGCAGGTGTTCGCCGACTGCATCGTCCATGTAGAAGTTCATGAGATCCTGTTCCTTGGGGGCACTGGTGTAGCCGGTCTGTACATAGATATAGAAGTTGGTCGCACCCTCCGGCACGGTGAATTCGCTGCCCACGTATTTCCATTCGCCCTTGTTTGCAGTTTCGGTGGCAATGGTGTAGTAGTTTTCCTTGCCGTTCAGGTCGTATTGCAGGTTGATGGAAAATTTCTGTGTGTCGGTGTACTGGTCGCCGTCATAGAGCACGTAGGTGCCGACTTTGTAGTAGCCGCCGGCTTCCATGATGTCGGACGCACTGCGGGTGGCACCGTTCCACAGCTGAGTTCTGCCGGAAACATGCAGGCTGGTCGTGCCGCTGTGGGCGTACTTGGTGGAGAGTTCTACCTTGGCACTGCCGCGGCCGTTCCACTTTTGGGTGGAGTTGTTGTCGAAGTCGGATTCGAACTTGTCGTCCAGCTGGATCTCTGTCTTTTCGCCTTTAATGACGACGTCGTCAATATAATAGGTCTGGTCGGTATTGGCACCCGGCATCTCCACATAAAGGATCATACCGGTGGCACCGGAGGGAACGGTGTAGTTGCCCTTTATCTCCACCCACTGTCCCGCAGTTGCCTGTGCGGCGGCAACCTGATCGTAGTGGTCTGTGCCGTTGGCATCGGTGTAGATCATTTTGATCGCCATGTTCTGCTGACCGCTGCCCTCGTACATGGCACTGGCAGAGATCTCGTAGCTCTGTCCGGCAGCCACGATTCCGGTCAGGGAGCAGCGGGGAGCACCCCAGCTGGCGGTGCGGTCATAGCAGTACAGGGAAGTGCCGCCGTTGTGGGCTTGTTCCGTGGACAGGGACAGCGAGGAGCCAACACCTTTCCATGCTCCGTAGCCGCTTTCGAATGTGTCGTTCATTAGTTCCTGCACCTCTGCGGAGCCGATCAGTCCCGAAAGGGACAGACTGGTGACAGCAAGCACACCGGTGGTGACTGCCGCCATGAGTTTTTTGAATTTCATTTGATTTCATTCCTTCTTTCCGATTTTTGCGGGTTCTGTGCTTCGATTCACGTGTTGTTATAGTGAATAAATACATTATAACATTACGCTACTTTTTTGTCAACATTTTATCCGTGAAAAGGTGCAGAAATCAATTTTTCGGAAATTTGCAAAAAAGCGGCAGATGACACGGGAGGTCGTCTGCCGCTTTGCAGTGTGGTTGTGTGTGTCTTACTTGTGTTCCGGCTGTTTTGCTGCCTGTACATGGTAGAGGATACGGGAGAGCAGTTTTTCCGGCACCAGCTTTGATGCGGCAACGCCTACACGCATCATCAGCCCCGGAATGATCAGCAGCTTTCCTGTCAGCAGCCCGAACACTGCTTCTTTGGCAACGGCTTCCGGTGTCAGTGCCTTGACACGGAACTGCACGCCGGCACGGTCGTTGAAGCCGGTGTCCACTGGCCCGGGGCAGAGAATGCTGATCGTGACATGGCTCTTTTCGCGGCGGAGTTCTTCCGCAATCGCCAGCGAGAGCCGGACCACATAGTTTTTCGAAGCATAATAAGAGGAGAACAGGGGACCGGTCAGGAATCCGGCACTGGAGGCAACGTTCAGGATCTTTCCGAAGTTGCGTTTCTTGAAGTCCCGCAGAAACAGCTTTGTCAGAATGTGCAAGGCTCTGACGTTGACTTGCAGCAGTTCCAGTTCCTCCTGTAATGCTGTTTCGGAAAATTTTCCGAAAACGCCGAAGCCGGCATTGTTGACCAGAATGTCTACGTGCTTGTCCCTGCAAAATTCATACAGTGTAAAGGGTGCCTGATTTTCCGCAAGATCCAGTGCAATGATCTCGGTGTGCACCGGCAGGGTTTCCTGCATGCGGAGCAGGGCTTCTTCGTTGCGTCCGGTCAAGATCAGCGAGATGCCGCGGCGGCTCATTTCCTGTGCAATGGCTTTTCCGATGCCGGAGGTTGCTCCGGTGATGAGTGCTTTCATAGAAAAAACTCCTTTCTAAGGATCGGGAAACGCTTTTTAGTATGTGTCCCTTTTGTACATACCTACTATACCACAAATGTCCGTCGAAATCAATTGAAAATCAAAGTTTTCTGAGAATCTGAAAAAAATTTCGTGAAAGTATGGACTTATGCGAAAAAATATAGTATAATAAAAAAGTATCGGGCAAGACAGTTCGGAGAATGCTCCGGCTTTCGGCGGCGTTTCCTTTGTCCTGCTGCTGGCTTGGAATGCGGTTTGAACCGGCATTTCGGGACCGTTTATTTTATTCGGAGGTATCAAAACTATGTTCAAATGGAAAAAGGCTGCCGCTGCTCTGGCGGCTGCCGCAATGACTGTTGCTGGTGCAGGCTGCACTGTCGGCAGCGGTTCTGCGTATGCAATGACAATCGACGGCGAGCAGATCAATGCAGGTATCTATATCTACTATTCTTATGCATCGTACATGGAACTGACACAGACCTTGCAGTCCCAGAATTCGGAACTGGACGTAAAGGACGACAAGGTTGTAAAAGAACAGAAAATGGACGGTGTCAGCTCGGAAGAATGGATCAAGAACAAGGCACTGGAATATTGCCAGCGGTATGTGGCAATTGAAAAGAAGTTCGACGAACTGGATCTGTCCCTGACAGAAGAAGAGTCCAAAGACGTGGAGAGCACCATTGATTCTTTCTGGGATACCAATGGCGAGACCTACGAGAAAAACGGCATTTCCAAGAATTCTGTCAAGAGCGTTCTGGAAAATACGTATATGACCAACGAAGTATTCCTCTATTATTACGGCGTTGACGGCGAAGAAGGCACTACCGAGGACGATCTGAAGCAGTACTATGAGGAAAACAATGCCCGTGTCCGCTACATCAAGTTTGATCTGACAGATGGAAAGGGCGAGGCTCTGGATGATGCCGGCAAGAAGGAAATGAAGGCAAAGGTCGAGGACTATCTGGGCGAGATCAACGCACTCAAGGGCGATGAGGACGCAATGGAGGACGAAATGGACAACGTGCAGAGCGACTATAACGCTTATGTGACTTCCATTTCCGAAGAAGCTGCCGCAGCAACAGCCACTTCTGCAACCGATGCAGACGGCAACGAGATCGCTGCAACAACAGAAGCAACTACTGTCGCTGCTGAAACTACCACAGAAACTATCGCAGCCGCAGAGGAAAGTGCTGCTACAGAAACTGCCGGTGCAGAAGAAGCTGCGGAAACGACTGCGGCAGAAGAATCTGCTTCGGAAGAAACTACCACGACAGAAGCAGCTGTGGAAACTGATGAAAACGGCTCTGAAGTGACTACCACCACGACTGCTCCCTATGCAAATGAACAGATCATTGCAAAGGTGACTACAAAAGAGAACACCAAGGAAGAAGATGTGACCTATAATCCGTGCAAGAATGTATACGACTATGTATTCGGCGACGGACAGAAGAACTATGGCGTGGCAACTGTGGTAGAAGATGACACGGCTTACTATATCGTAATGTGCCGTGACATCAAGGAGCGTATGACAGAGGACGACCTGTGGACAGAAACACAGCAGAATACTGTGATCTCTCAGGCATATAGTGATGCGTTTGAGGATATGCTGGACGGCTGGACTGGCGAGCAGAAGGTCGAGAAGAACGACAGTGCGATCAAGAAGTACGATGCGTTCAAGATCGACATGGACAGCAGCAGTCAGAGTGCATAACAGAAGATTTGAGGCAATACCGCACAAAGAGCGTCTGGCGACTTTGCACGCCATCTGCTTGCA
>ERZ773195.985-NODE-985-length-22803-cov-16.474899_pt1 | contig 22803 bp, 19 predicted proteins | sample MGYA00580530_ERZ773195 | MGnify/ENA primary metagenome ERZ773195 (study PRJEB29015, sample SAMEA2737751) | human gut metagenome | biome: human gut; feature: human-associated habitat; material: faeces | place: China | collected 2012 ...
TCGGCGACATGACCTGGGTCAAGGTCATGAATGTCGACGATCGCGGCCGCATCGACCTGTCCCGCAAGGACGCGATGCGTGAAAAGGGCCTGATGTAATTTCGGCACAACTGTGTGGGCGGGGTGCGCATACACCCCGCCCACTTTTCCACGGGGGGACAGCACATTATGTACGAAAAACAGACGCTGCCGAACGGCGTGCGCATCGTCTACGAGCACATGCCGCACGTGCGCTCGGCGGCCATCGGCGTGTGGGTCGGTGTTGGGTCACGGTATGAGTCGCCGTGCGAGGCCGGCAGCGCGCACTTTATCGAGCATATGCTCTTCAAGGGGACGGCACAGCACTCCGCCTCCGAGCTGGCAGAACGCATGGACGCCATCGGCGGCCAGGTGAACGCCTACACCACGCGCGAGGGCACGTGCTACTATGCGCGCGTGCTCGACGAGCACCTCGACCGCGCGGGCGACCTGCTCGCCGAGATGCTCTTCACATCGAACTTTTCCGAGACGGACGCAGATAACGAACGCGGCGTCATCCGCGAGGAGATGGACATGTACGCCGACACGCCGGAGGATCTGGTCACGGAGCGGCTCATCGGCGCCGCCTTCCCCGGCGCGCTGGGGCGGCCGGTGCTCGGACGCCCGGCCACGATCGACCGGCTGACGGGTGCGCGCCTGCGCTCGTTTCAGATCGCGCACTATATCGCGCCGCGCATCGTTATCGCCGTGTCCGGAAGCTTCACGGATGAGAACATCGCGCACCTCGCCGCGCACTTTTCGTGGCTGCCCGTCCGGCCGGACCTGACCATGCGGCCCGGCAGTTACACCCCGGCCTTCACGCTCAAGCGCAAGGCCATCGAGCAAAACCAGATCAGCATCGGCTTTCCCGGCCTGCCGACGGGGGCGGAGGAGCGCTTCACCATGGCGCTGCTCTCGTCCATCCTCGGCGGGAACATGTCCTCGCGCCTGTTTCAGACCGTGCGCGAGAAAAACGGTCTGTGCTACGCCATCTACACCTACACGGCGAGCTTTCTCGACTGCGGCATGTTCGGCATCTCCGCCGCCGTCGGCCGCGAGACGGAGCAGCGCGCGCTCGCGCTCATCCGCGACGAGCTCGAGCGCTTCCGCACCGACGGCGTCACGCAGTCGGAGCTCGACCGTGCGCGCGAACAGGTGCACGCGAGCGTGCTCATGGCGGAGGAATCCACCGCCTCGCGCATGAACAAGCTCGGCTATTCCGAGCTGTACCTCGGCCGGGTGCTCCCGGCGGACGAGGTGCTCGCGCGCTACGACGCCGTCACGCGTGAGGACATCCTCGGCCTCGCGCGCGAGACGCTGGACTTTGACCGCGTGTCGTTCTCTGCCGTCGGCCGCCTGCGGCCGCAGGAGGAATACGAGCAGCAGCTCAAGGGATAACAAAAAACGCTGCGGAAGCCTCCGCGGCGTTTTCTTTTTTCAGTCGTCCGGCTCGCCGGTCATGACCGTGTGCCGGATGCGGCGGATACCACACCCGCGCCGCTTGCGCAAGGGGGCGGATTCTGCTATCATGAAACAAAAGGGGGGGTGTGCGTATGCGCATTGCAGAGATAAACGGCGGCACGGTCGTCTGGCTGCTGTGTGTCGGCGGTGCGGCGGCGCTGTTTTTGAGCATCGGCATCTATGCCATGCGCCGCACGGAACCGATGTGGTTCTGGATCGGGGCAGCGGTCGATGCGCGGACGCTCACGGATGTGCGCGCGTATAACCACGCCAACGGCTGGATGTGGATCGCCTATTCCGTGCCGTTCTGGCTGAGTGCCGCGCTCGGTTGGAAGCTGGAAACGCTCGGCGGCATCCTGCTGGGGCTGGCTTGTACGGTCGGGCTGGCGCTGGTGTTCTGGTGTTACCGGCGGATCCTGAAGCGGTACAGCAAACGGTCATAAAGACGAAAGGACAGGGGCTTGTAAAACGGAGGGGAGAACAATGCGCTTATTCTTGGAGATTCTGCTGGTGGACGTCCTGCTCGTGGGGTTCTATCTGGTGATGCGCAGCACGTTCGATGAATGCCTGACGGACGATGTTGCGTTCCGGTACGGGAAGGCCAAAGCCCAGCGGCGCAAGAAAAGGGAGCCTTCGTTCTGGCGGCGTTTTTTCTTTCTGGATATTCGACATATGGTGGTACCGTGGCACTATGTGCTGTTTTGGGTCAACTTTGCGGCGGCGGTCTTGTTGCTGGCGGCGCTGGACATTCGGATGGTGATGCAGACAGCAGCGGCGGAATATCTGAGCCTTGCTGTGCTGGCGGTCTATCTGCTGTCGCTGATCCCGGCCACGCTTGTGCGCTGGCGGCTGTACCGGGGCAACCGTATCCGAAATCGCAAGGAATGGCGCAGACGCTATGAAAAGTGAATCGCATGAAAACTCCGGCGGCTCTGTTTTTGAGCCGCCGGAGCGTTTTTATACGGTTTTCGTTCAGGCGTTTTGGATCAGCAGCTCCGCGATCTGCACGCAGTTGGTGGCCGCGCCCTTGCGCACCTGGTCGCCGCAGCACCAGAGGCACAGGCCGTTGGGGTCGGTCAGGTCGGGGCGGATGCGGCCGACGAACACGAGATCCTGATCCGACGTGTCGAGCGGCATGGGATACTGCAGCGCGTCGAGATCATCCACAAGGCGGCAGCCGGGGGCGGCGGCGATGGCCGCGCGCGCCTCGTCAACGGAGATGTGGTGCACGAAGTGCACGGCGGCGGAGATGGAGTGGCTGCGCACGACGGGCACGCGCACGCAGGTGCACGAGACGTTCATGTCCGGCAGGTGCAGGATCTTGCGGCCCTCGTTCTGGAGCTTCATCTCCTCGGAGGTGTAGCCGTCGCACTGCTCGCCGCCGATCTGCGGGATGACGTTGTAGGCGATCTGGTGCGCGAACACCTTCGGCGCGTAGCTCTTGCCGGCGCGCAGGGCGTCGACCTCGTTTTGCAGCTCGATCGGGCCGCCCGCGCCCGCGCCGGATACGGCCTGATACGTCGACACGACCATGTCGCGGATGGGTGAGAGCTTGCGCAGCGCGTTAATGGCGGTCAGCGTGATGATGGTCGAGCAGTTGGGGTTCGAGATGATGCCGTGGTGCAGCTTCACGTCTCCGGCGTTGATCTCCGGCACGACGAGCGGCACGTTCGGGTCCAGGCGAAAGGCCGAGGAGTTATCCACGAACACGGCGCCGGAGCGCACGATCGCAGGGGCGAAGCGCTCGGCAATGTCGTTTTCCGCCGCGCCGAGGACGATGTCCATGCCGGCAAAGGCGGCGTCCGTCGCCTCCTCGAGGGCGATATTCTGTCCCTGCCACGACACGACCTTGCCGGCCGAGCGGGCGCTTGCGAGCAGGTGCAGCTCCCCGACGGGGAACTTGCGCTCGGCGAGGATCTTCATCATTTCCTGCCCGACGGCGCCGCTGGCGCCGAGAATGGCTACGCGATACTGCTTCATATTTGAAAACTTCCTTTCTTATTTCACAAAGCTGTTGTACAGGACCTGGATGGCGGGCGCGAAATCCTTCGTGTCCACGCCGACGATGATGTTGAGCTCATCCGGCCCCTGCGAGATCATGCGGATGTTGATGCCGTGCTCGCCGAGCGCGGCGAAGATGCGGCCCGACGTGCCGGGGCGGAAGGCCATCTTCCGGCCGACGGCCGCGACGATGGAGATGTTCTCCGTCACGTGCAGATTGTCCGGGTGCAGCTGCTTTTCCAGCTCGCCGAGGATGGAGTACAGGCAGGGGGCGACCTTTTCGCTCGAGACGACGAGCGACAGGCAGTCGATGCCGCTGGGGGCGTACTCGATGCTCACGCCGTGGCGCTCGAACACTTCGAACACCTGCCGGAACGTGCCCACGCTCGAGGACATACCGGACTTGGCGATCGTGATGATGGAGTAGTTTTTCTTGCCCGCGATGCCGGTGATGAGCCGACCGTCGTCCACGTCGTCGAACGACTCCATGATGAGCGTGCCGGGGTGGTCGGGGTCGTTGGTGTTGCGGATATTGAGCGGGATATTCTTCTCGCGCACGGGGAAGACCGTGCCCTCGTGCAGCACCTGCGCGCCGACGAAGCTCAGCTCACGCAGCTCGTTATAGGTGATGCGCTCGATGGGCAGCGGGTCGGGCACGATGCGGGGGTCGGCCATAAGGATGCCGGACACGTCCGTCCAGTTTTCGTATACGTCGGCATCGAGCGCCGCGGCCGCGAGCGCGCCGGTGATGTCGCTGCCGCCGCGGGAAAAGGTGCGGATCTTGCGGTCGGGCGTCACGCCGTAAAAGCCGGGGATGACAACGCTGCGCCCGTCGGCCAGCCGCCGGAGCGCGGCGTAGGACGCCTCCTTGTCGATCGAGCCGTCAAACTGAAAGCGCACCCACAGCTCCGCGTCCAGAAACGAGTAGCCGAGGTAGTCCGCCATGAGCAGGGCGGAGAAATATTCGCCGCGCGACACGAGCTTCTCTTCCGAGATGCCGGCGCGCATCTGCCGGCGCAGCACGTCGAGCTCGGCCTCGATATCGACGTTCAGGCCGCATTCGTCGCGGATGGCGATGTAGCGATCGCAGATCATCTGAAAGACGGCGTCGCAGTTCACGCCGTACTGCAGGTGCGCGTAGCACAGGTACAGCAGGTCTGTGAGCTTGTGGTCGTCCGCGCTGCGCTTGCCGGCGGCGGACACGACGATCACCTTCCGCGCGGGGTCGGCGCGCACGATGTCGCGCACTTTTTCAAACTGCTTGGCGTCCGCCATCGACGAGCCGCCGAATTTTGCAACCTTCAGCATGGGGCCCTCCTTATTGCAGCGCGGCAAAGAAGCTCTCGTTGTCCTGTGCCAGCGCCTGCGCCATGAGCGCGTGCATCCGGCTCACGGGCACGGGCTGCGTGATGACCGCGCCGTCCCAGTCGCCCTCGGCGAGGGCGGCCAGCTCCGGCAGCGCGGCGCGCGTGCGCACGTAGTAGCGGTGCTGCACGCCGGAATTGTCCGGTACGGCCGGAACGAACGAGTCGGTGTAAAACGCATGCACGCCGCGCGTGATGTCCACAAGATCCTGCACGACGTTGTAGGCCGTCGGGTAGCGGCCCGCGCCCTGACCGAAGAAGCTCTGCACGCCCATGCGGTCGCCCTCCATGCTGATGAGGTTGAAGTTCGCGGGCACGGCCGCCTCGAGCGCGTCATGGCCCAGCAGCGTCGGCTCGACGTAGGCGCGGATGCTGCCGCCTTTCTGCTCGGCCGCTGCGATCAGCTTGCACGTGCAGCCATGCGCCTGAAAGCGGGCGATGTCCGCCTTGCGCACGTTGCGGATGCCGAACACCGGCACGTCCGCCTCGCGCAGCGACACGCCGAAGGCCACGTTGGCAGACAGGATCAGCTTGCGCTGAATGTCCAGCCCGTCGATATCGGCCGAGGGGTCGGCCTCGGCATAGCCGAGCGCCTGTGCCTGCGCGAGCACGTCGGCAAAGTCGGCGTCGCTGCCGTGCATCGCGTCCATGATGTAGTTGGTCGTGCCGTTGAGGATGCCCCAGACGCGGGAGATGTGGTTGGCGTGCGCGGCCTTTTCAAGATTCGTCAGCCACGGGATGCCGCCGCCGACCGCCGCCGTGCACCGCAGTGCTGCGCCGTGCTCATTGGCGAGCGCGGTGAGTTCGTCGTAGTACCGGCACATGAGGTATTTGTTCGAGGACACCACGTTCTTCCCGGCGCGCAGCGCGGCCGCCACGTATTCATACGCCGGGTGCAGACCGCCCATGACCTCCACGACGGTGTCGACCGCCGGGTCGTCGAGAATGTCCTGCATCTCGTAGGTGGTTCGGGCCGTCAGCTCGCCGAGATCGCGCCGGCACAGCACCCACGCCGCGCGGATATCGTCCCGGCCAGCGAGCATATCGTAAACGCCCCTGCCGACAACGCCAAAGCCCAGAAGTCCGATGTTCATGATGTTCCCTCACTTTTGTTTTGATGAAAATTGCCCGCGTATAGCGGACAGATGTTTTTCTAGCGAGAACAATATACCACGCGCGTCCGCAGATTGCAAGGGGGCGCGGGCACTTTTCCCCGAAACCGGCAAAAAACCGGCAGAAGCGAACTTCTGCCGGCTGCCTTTGTGCAGTTTTACGGCCCGGCGTCCGGCTGCGTCAGCCAGAGCAGTGCGCCGAGGAGGAAAAACAGCATCGCCGCGGTGCTGCGGGCACCATACAGCCGCGGCAGCATCACACCGGCCGCGGGCAGCACGACGCTGACGACCAGAATTGCCAGACACAGGCCGAACAGCGCCCAGACGAGCGGGTACACCCAGGGCGCGGCGGATGTTGGCCCCAATGTCGCGCATGGTGTTCACCTCGCCCAAAGCATACCATGTGCGGCGGCGATTTGTCACGCAAAGGTTCTTTGCGCGCGTGAAAAAACCGGCGGGCCCGTGTCCCGCCGGTCGTGTTTGTGCAGTTTTTACTGTCCGCGGTTTTGCAGCGCGGTCAGGTAGGGGTTGAAGCGGCGCTCGGTCTCGAGCGTGGAGCAATCCATGTGGCCGGGGTAGACCTCGTAATCGCCGGGCAGGGCCGCGATCTTCGCCAGCGACTGCAGCTCGACCTCCATGCTGCCGCCGGCGAAATCCGTGCGGCCGCAGGAACCGGCGAAGAGCGTGTCGCCGGTGAAGAGCGCGTCGCCGCAGATGAGCGTCACGCCGCCGGGCGTGTGGCCGGGCGTTTCCATGACGCGGAAGGTCAGATTGCCGACCTTGACCTCGTCGCCCTCCTTATAAAAGATCGTGCCCTCGGGCGGGGTGAACGTGTAGCTGTCGAAGGCGACGGCCGTGCCTGCGTCGAGCGCGTTCATGTACACGGGCGCACCGGTCTCCTCGTGCACGGCGTAGACAGCGCCGGTGTGGTCGTAGTGGCCGTGCGTGAGCAGGATGGCGCGGCAGGTGAGGTGGTTGTCCTCGAGGTAGTAGAGGATGGTGTTGGACTCGTCGCCGGGGTCGATGACGGCGCACTCGAGCGTGGTCTCGTCCGTGACGATGTAGCAGTTGGTCATGAGGTGCCCGACGGGCAGACATTTGATGAGCATGGGGTGGCCTCCTTTATAAATGATCGGTATCGAGCAGGATGGTGACAGGGCCGTCGTTGACGGACGCAACTTTCATGTCCGCGCCGAACACGCCCGTGCGCACCGGGAAGCCGCGGGCCTCGCAGCCCGCGATCACGCGCTCGTAGAGCGGCACGGCGGTCTCCGGCCGGGCGGCGGCCGTGAAGCCGGGGCGGCGGGAGCGGCAGTCGGCAAAGAGGGTGAACTGGCTCACGATGAGCAGCTCGGCCCCGGCGTCGGCGGGGTTGACGTTCATTTTGCCATTGGCGTCCTCGAACACGCGCAGGCCGCAGATGCGGTCGACGATGCGGTCGGCCTCCGCCGCCGTATCGGACACGTGCACGCCCAGCAGGACAAGGAAGCCCCGGCCGATGCGGCTGTATTCGGCGCCGTCGATCGTGACGGACGCCTCGGTAACGCGGGTGACGACGGCTCTCATGCTTTGCCCTCCTGTTTGGCTTTCTTTTCCTGTTCCGCCTGCAGCTCGGCGGTGTGCGCGGCGGCTTTTGCGGGGTCGGACGCGCCGCTGCGCGAGATGCGGATGACGCCGCGGATGGCGCTCAGGCGGCTGATGATCGTGCGCAGCTCAGCCAGGTCGTGCACCTCAACGGTGATCGTGATGGTCGAGCGGCCGCTGTCCACGTCGCGCGCGGTGAGCGTGCGCACCTTGGCGTTGAGCGTGTTGAGCGCCGTGGCCACGTCCATGACGAGGCCCGAGCGCTGCGCGCTGAGCATCATGAGCGTCGTGCTGTAGGCATCGGTGGTGCGCTCGGCCCAGCTCACGCGGATCCAGCGGCCGGCGGTCTCCGGATTGTCGCGGCTGGCGAGATAGTTTTCGCAGTCCGTGCGGTGGATGGACACGCCCGCGCCGCGCGTGATGAAGCCGATGATGCTGTCGCCGGGCACCGGCGTGCAGCAGCGGGAGAATTTGATGAGGCAGTTGTCCAGCCCCTCGACGAGGATGCCGTGCACGGCGTGGCGCGGACGCTTGTTGCGGCGCTCGGCCGCCTCGTTGATGCGGTCGATGGCGTTTTTCTGGTTGGCCTTCTGGTTGCGCAGGATCTCGTCGCGGATGCGGTTGACGGTGCGCGTGGCGGTCACGCCGCCGTAGCCGATGGCGGCGTACAGATCGTCGAGCGAGGTGAAGGCCAGCCGCTTGAGGATCAGCGGCAGGATCTCGTCGCCCATGATGTCGGCCGGGGCGATGCCGTTGGCGCGCAGCTCGCGCTCAAACTGCTCCTTGCCGTGGACGATGTTCTCCTCGCGGCGCTCTTTTTTGAACCACTGCTTGATCTTCGTGCGCGCGGCGCCGCTCTTGGCGAGGTTCAGCCAGTCGCGGCTCGGGCCGGGCGCGTTTTTCGACGTGCGGATGTCGACAATGTCGCCGTTTTGCAGCACGTAGTCGAAGTTCACGATGCGGCCGTTGACCGTCGCACCGACCATGCTGTTGCCGATCGCGGAGTGGATGCTGTAGGCAAAGTCGATCGGCGTCGCGCCGGCGGGCAGATTGATGACATCGCCCTTCGGTGAGAACACGAACACCTCGTCGGCGAACATATCCACCTTCAGGTTGTGGAAAAAGTCCTGCGCGTCGGACTCCTGCTGCGTCTCGAGCAGGCGGCGGATCCAGGCGAACTTCTCCTCGTCGCCGGGCTTCGTGCCCTCGCCGCTGCCGGTCTTGTATTTCCAGTGTGCCGCAACGCCGTACTCCGCCGTCATGTGCATCTCCCAGGTGCGGATCTGCACCTCGAACGGGATGCCCTCCGAGCCGATGACCGTCGTGTGCACACTCTGGTACATGTTCGGTTTCGGCGTGCTGATGTAGTCCTTGAAGCGGCCGGGCAGCGGCTTATACATATCGTGGATGATGCCGAGCACGTTGTAGCAGTCGGGGATCGTGTCCACGATGACGCGAAACGCGCACAGGTCGAAAATGCCGTTGATGTCGAGCTTTTGCGCGTACATTTTGCGGTAGATGCTGTAGATGTGCTTGATGCGGCTCGAGATCGTCGCGTGCACGCCGTCTGCCTCCAGACGCTCGCGGATCTGTGTGCGCATCTCGCCCATGAATTTTTCGAGCGTCGGCATGCGCTGATCGAGCGCGTCCGTGATGGCCTTGTAGCCCGTGGGGTCGAGATACAGCAGCGAGAGGTCTTCGAGCTCCCACTTGATCTTCTGCATGCCGAGGCGGTGCGCGATGGGGGCGTAGATCTCCATCGTCTCGAGGGACTTGATGCGCTGCTTTTCCTCGCTCTGGTAGGCCATCGTGCGCATGTTGTGCAGGCGGTCGGCCATCTTGATGAGGATGACGCGGATGTCCTTGGCCATGGCCAGGAGCATCTTGCGCATGTTCTCCATCTGCTGTTCTTCGACGCTCGTGTACTGCACGCGCGTGAGCTTCGTGACGCCCTCGACGATGTCGGCCACCGAGGTGCCGAAGCTGCGCGCAATGTCCTCGTGCGTGAGCGAGGTGTCCTCAATCGTGTCGTGCAGCAGCGCGGCGATGATCGAGTCCTCGTCGAGCCCCATCTCCGCCGTGATGATGGCGGCGGCGATGCAGTGCGACACGTAGGGCGAGCCGTCGCGGCGCTTCTGGCCGGAGTGGGCCCGGTCGGCGCACTCGAAGGCCGCGCGCACGCGGCCAAGATCGGCCGGGATGCCGGCGGCGGTGATCTTCTGTTCCAGCTCCTGATAGTGGGCCTCAAGGTCGTAGGGCTTCGGGGCCACGTTTTCGGCGCGGGTCGCTTCAGACATAGGGACAGCTCCTTTCCCGAACGGAATGGGGATTTCTTGCAAGTGTTTCATAGCAGGCTCTGGCGGCGCTCGCGCAGGGTCTGCAGCAGCTTCGACGCGCCAAGGTCCACCTTGCCGCTCGTCGGCAGGGGGCGCAGGCGCAGCGTTTCGCCGTCAAAGTCCACGGCGGCGAGACCCATCTCGGCCATGACGCGCAGGCACACGCAGAACTTCTCCGGCCGCATGGGCGCGCGCGCGGGCAGCTCCTCGAGCGGGAAGGCCACCGGCGCGTTCAGCCACCGCCACGCCACGGCGAAGTCCGCGCGCAGGGGATAGAGATCCACCGTGTCCCACGCGGGGATGCACTGATTTTTCAGCAGCGCGCGGCACAGGGGCAGCGGGTCACTCGGGCGCACGTCGGTCACGAGCAGCTGCACGCTGCGGCGGCCGCGGAATTCGTTGATCTGCGGCGTGAAGGCCACGTCCACCCACTGGCCGATGCGCACGCCCAGCTGCGCCGGGGTGCACGAGAAGAAGATGCCGGCATAATTATACCCGCCCTTGGCAAAATGCAGCCGCAGGTGGCGGCCGCCGCCGATGGGCACGGCGTTGACGAGCCGTGCGCCCGTGATGCACAGCAGGGGCTTGGGGTTGCCGTTGCCGCACGGCTCGAGCGCGTCGAGCGACTCGATGCACGGCATGGTCAGCAGGTGCGGATCGTTCACGCGCAGGTCGCACGTGAGCTCCGGCAGGTCGTCGGCCGGGTTCTGGCGGTAATACTCGCCGAGCGCGCGGCGGAAGCGGTCGATGTTCTCGCGCCGGATCGTCAGCCCGGCTGCCAGCGCGTGGCCGCCGAAGCCCTCGAGATACTCCGAACAGGCGCTCAGGGCATTGTACAGGTTGAAGCCGCCGAAGCTGCGGCACGAGCCCTTGCCGCGCTCGCCGTCGCAGCAGATCATGATCGTCGGCAGGTGGAACTCCTCGCTCAGGCGCGAGGCGGCGATGCCGATCACGCCCTGGTGCCACGAGTCGCTCGCAAGCACGAGCGGCATCCGCGGCGGGTAGCGGCACGCGATGGCCGAGGCCTCCTCCCAGATCTGCTGTTCGAGCGCCTGCCGCTCGCGGTTGAGCTGGCAGAGCCCGGCGGCGTAGCGGTCGGCCTCGCCGTCGTCATTCGTCAGCAGCAGCAGCGCTGCAACGGCCGTCTTGCCCAGTCGGCCGGCCGCGTTGATGCGCGGCGCGAGCGTGAAGCCGATGGTCGTGGCCGTGACGGGGCGGCCCTCCGCGCCGCACTCGTGCAGCAGCGCGCGGATGCCCGGCCGGGGGCGGGCGTTGATCTGCGCCAGCCCCTGCGCCACGAGATAGCGGTTCTCGCCCGTGAGGGGCATCACGTCCGCCACCGTGCCGATGGCGACGAGGTCGCCGTATTCGCGCAGCACCCGGTCGCTGCCGCCCTCGAGCGCGCACAAAAGCTTATATGCCACGCCCACGCCCGCGAGCCCGCTGTTCGGGTACTGCGAGCCGGGGCGCTTCGGGTCGACGACGGCCACGGCGTTCGGGATCGCCTGCCCGCTGCACTCGTGGTGGTCGGTGATGACCATGTCGATGCCGCGCTGCAGGGCGTAGTTCGTCTCGTCGATGGCGGTGATGCCGCAGTCGACGGTGATGATGAGCGTGATGTCGCTCGTGCGCTGGAGATTTGTGATCGCGTCCATGTTCAGGCCGTAGCCCTCTTCGATGCGGTCGGGGATGTACGGATGCACGGGCACGCCCTGCCGGCGCAGATAGTCCGTGAGCACGCACGTGGATGTGATGCCGTCGACGTCATAGTCGCCGAACACGGCCACGTTTTCCCTGCGCTCGATGGCGGTGCGGATGCGTGCGACGGCCTTGTCCATGTCCTGCAGGAGCATGGGGTCGAACGCGCTTTGGTCGCCGCCGCTGAGAAAGGCGCGCGCCTGCACGGGGTCAGCATACCCGCGCAGGGCCAGCAGCACCGCCAGCAGCGGCGAGTAGCCCGCGCGCAGCAATGCCTCCGGCGGCTGCGGTGCCGTGTATGGAATTTGCCAGTTGCGGTATTTCATAAGTGCAATGTGCCTCGAATCCAAAAACGATACCTATAGAAATAATTTATTATTTTATCAAATTTTATGGCCCGATGCAAGAGGCGTGTGTCGGGTATCGGCGGCTGCCGCGCAGATTTGTCGAACAGATCGGGCGATGTGCGCGCGGCGGCCGTCCGGGTTTCCTGTGCTTGACAGGTGTTGGCTGCGGTGGTACGATGTGACGGAGCGTGCCGGCGTGGCGAAACAGGCAGACGCAAGGGACTTAAAATCCCTCGGTGGCAGCACCGTGCGGGTTCGAGCCCCGCCGCCGGCACCAGAAAATCGGCCGCTCTCGCACGAGAGCGGCCGATTTTCGGTTTTCCGGACACGCTGGAGCGCGCTTGCGCTGCAAGCGCGGTTTTCCGCGGCGTGCGCTGCATTATGTTTCTGTGAGGCGGTCTTCTTCGTAGCCGATCCCGTTGCAGCAGATCTCCGGGGCTTGGTGATCTTTGCTGTTAGCAAAGTCATAAGGGATACCGTCAGGAAATGCCCTGCATGTTGGGATGAAGCCTTTCATCCCGGTTATGTTCTTGCAATGGTCGCACCAAGAAAGCCGAATCATGTTTCCTCAAAAGCCTCCAATCCCGTGTGTGCGGATTTCGTGCGCCTTCACGTTTCTGCGCGGCGCAGCGTCACGCGCTCGGCCACGACGGCGATGTAGCCCAGCACGATCGTGAGATAATACGACGCCAGACGCCAGATGAGCATGGCAGTCGTCAGATAGTCGCCGAACAGCGGCGAGAAGGCGAGGTAGAACGTGCCTTCGCTCGCGCCGGACGCGCCCGGCATGGGAAAGCAGCTTGCCCCGATGTACAGCAGCACCTGCGTGCCCGTGACCTGCCAGAACGGCACGCCGCGCAGACCGAAGCCGCGGTACGTGCAGTAGGCCACCGACATGTACGCTGCGCACTGCCCCAGCGCGAGCGCGAGCGCCCCGGCGAGCTTGCCGCGGTGGCGGATGCCGGCGGCGAACGCATCGTGATACTCCGCCACGAAGGCGCACCATTTTTCGGCGGCCGCCTCGGGGTCTGCGCCCCGGCGGACGAACGGCTTACGCCGGTACAGCCAGCGGATGCACGCCGTGCCGAACGCGGACATCGGCTTCGGGAAGATGGCCGAGAGCAGCACGAGCGACAGCAGCCCTGCGTGCACGAACAGGCCCAGCGCCAGCACGGGGATCCACGCCGCGCTCTGCGCTGCGAGCTTGCCGCCGCACAGGCACGCGCCCACGATGCCGAGCGTCACGAGCGCGATGTTCCACAGGCTGTAGACCGTGCAGATGACGGACGTGGCCGTGCCGGTCGGGATGCCGCGGCGGTGCATGTGCAGCACCTGAAACGGCTGGCCGCCCGCGGCCGCGGGCGTCACGGCCGAGTAGAAGAAGCCGATCATCGACACGTCGATGCTGTCGCCCAGCGGCTGCGCGCAGCCGAACGCGCGCGTGATGAGCCGGTACTTGAGCGCGTCGCACAGATAGTACAGCAGCATGCAGCCCACGATCGCAGCCGTCCAGCCCGGCAGCAGCGCCGCGAGCGAGGCGCGCACGTCGCCCGCGTCGAGCGTCGCTGCGGCGAACACCGCTAGCGCCGCCGCGCCGAGCGTCAGCAGGCCGATCGAGAGCCATTGTTTTTTCTTGTCGTGTTTCATGGGCAGACCTCGCTGCAGGAGAAATTTCTTTTTAGGCCCTATATTATAACGGATATGCAGGAAAAGTGCAACCAGAAACCGGGCGCCCTAGTCGGGACGCCCGGTTTGGCATCAAAAGACGAGCTGCACGAGCAGCATATAGCACACGGTGCCGGCGGCGATGCTCAGCAGTGTGTTGCGCCGCCACCAGTGCAGACCCGCCGTCACGCCGACGGCGATGACCTGCGGCACCCACGCCCCGGCCGATGTGAACTGCATCCCGCGCAGGCAGTAGACCAGCAGCGAGACCATGACGGCCATTGGCAGGATCTTGCCGAGGTACTCCACGACCTTCGGCACGGCGCGGTGGCCGAACAGCAGCCACGGCAGCCAGCGCTCCAAAAACGTGCACGCGGCGCAGACCGCGATGATGGCGATGCTCTGTCCGACGGAGATGGTCATGCCCCGGCACCTCCTTCGGCATACTTCGGCGCGAGCACCGGGCGCAGCAGCGTGAGCGCCGCGACCGTCACGAGCAGCGACGGCAGCAGGAACTTGTCCGGCCCGAGCAGCAGCAGCGCGCCGATGCTCGACACGGCGGCGACCGCGGCGGGGATGCGCGTGCGCGCGCCGCGCAGCTGATCGACCACGATGACCGTGAACAGCGCCGTGAGCGCAAAGTCGATGCCCGTGGTGTCAAATGGGATGAGCGAGCCGACGAGCCCGCCGAGCATGGACAGCGCCACCCAGTAGAACGTCACGAACGCGGCCGTGAGCACGTAGGCCCACTTCTCGTTGACGTCGGGGCCGAAATCGTGCGAGCAGTGCAGCGAATAGTTCTCGTCGCACAGCGAGTAGATCAGAAACCAGCGCCACGGGCCGAAGGAGCGGAACTTGTCGATGAACGACAGACCGTAGAAAATGTGCCGGCTGTTGAGCAGCAGCGCCAGCACGGCCACCGTGGCAAGCGACACGCCGCCGGCAAAGAACGTGACCATCAGAAACTGCAGCGAGCCCGCCAGCACGAACAGGCTGCACGCGCCCGACCACAGGAAGTTATACCCCGCCTGCTGCATGAGCAGCCCGTAGGCGAGGCCGACGGGGAAGAAGCCGATCAGGATCGGGATCGAGTGGTGGAAGGCGTAGGCGACCGTTTTGCGCATGGCGCAGCGCTCCTTTCGGGCGAAAAATGGCGGTGAAGCCCAGTATATCAGAGCGTTTTCGCTTTTTCAACAAGCGTCATAAAAATGTCAGCGCCCGCCCGTTGGGGCAGACGCTGACGGAATTTTTTGCGGGGCTCAGCTCAGGCCGGGGATCTTCAGGCCGAAGAAGTCGATGAGCTGGCAGAAGAGGATGAACGCGAGCAGCACCGGCACAATGAACTTGAAGCAGAGCTTGAAGTAGCCGGCGGCGCGGTACTTCAAGCCGCTCTGCTCGCACTCGAGCTGCACGACCTCGGGCTTGAGCACCCAGCCGATGAGGATCGTCATCACGAGCGCACCGAGCGGCATGAGGATGCCCTCGGCGACCATGTCGTACAGGTCGAGCCAGCAGTCGTTCCATCCGTGCACGCTCAGGCCGAACAGGGTGGCCGGCGTCTCGACGGCGGCGCCGCCGGCAACGCCCGCGCCCAGCCCGTCGAGCGCGACGAGCGAGCCCGCCACGAACACGAGCGCCGCGACGCTGGCCGTGTGCTTGGCGCGCTTGGGCGTGAGGCCCTTGTCGATCTGCTTATCGACGGCGTAGGCCGTGCACAGCTCGAGCATGGAGATCGACGACGTGAGCGCCGCGATCAGCACGAGCAGGTAGAAGATGAAGCCGATGAAATTGCCGATGCTGCCCATGTGGGCGAACACCGTCTGCATCGAGGCGAACAGCAGTCCGGGGCCGGCGCCGTACTCCACGCCGAAGGCGGCGCAGGCGGGCATGACGGCCATGCCGGCCATGACGGCGATGAGCGTGTCCGCGCCGCAGACGATGAGCGCGTTGCGCTGCAGGTGCTCCTGCTTGCCGAGGTAGGAGCCGTAGGTCATCATGACGCCGAGACCGATCGACAGCGAGAAGAACATCTGCCCGGCGGCGTTTTTGAGCACGCGGCCGAAGCCAATTTCCGGATTGCTGAACACGGAGAAGTCGGGGCTGAACATGAACTTGTAGCCCTCGGCCGCGCCGGGCTGGCAGGCGATGTAGAGGATGATGAACACGAGCAGGCAGAACAGCGCCGGCATGCCGACGTTGCAGAACTTCTCGATGCCGCCCTGCACACCGCCGGACACGACGAGGATGTTGAGCAGGATATAGAGCACGAAAAACAGGATCATGCTGTTCGTATCCGTCAGGAAATAGCCGAAAAAGCCCGTGCCCTGACCCGACCAGGCAAACTCGCTCCCGCCAAAGATGGCCAGGAAGTAGCCGACGGCGTAGCGCAGGACGATGCCGCCGAGCACGAAGTAAAAGCACATGATGCAAAAGCCGCACACGATGCCCGCGTAACCGAGCCAGGTGTACTTCTTCGACAGGCCGCGGTAGGTGCTCACGGCGCTCTTTCCGCTGCGGCGGCCGAGCGCGAGCTCGCCGAGCATGACCGTCACGCCCACGAGCACGACGAGCACGAGATACAGCAGCAGGAACACGGCGCCGCCGCTCTTGCCCATCTTATACGGGAAGCCCCAGATATTGCCGAGGCCAACGGCCGAGCCGATCGAGGCCATGAGGAAGCCGAAGTTGCTGCCCCAGCCGCCGCGTTTGGATTTGATTTCCGTATCCACGAGATCCCTCCTGTTTTTTCACATTTCTCCCAAAATACTGTGCCGAAAGGTGCAGATATGCCATCATTATACCAGACAAACGGCCAATTGCAAGCCGCCGTTACACACTTGACAAATATTTGCGCAAAAACGCGGCTGCCCGATCGGGGCGGCCGCGTGGAACAGACTGGAAATCTACGCTGCGGGGGGCAGCGCTCACAGGTCGAGAATGCCAATCAGCACGATGCCGACGACGATCAGCAGCAGCATGAGATAGTGCCGCCACGAGAGCTTCTCGCGCAGGAAGATGCGGCTCCAGAGCACGGACGCGGCGCAGTAGGCCGAGATGATGGGCGCGGCGTACATGACGTGGTCCTCGTCCGCGATGGCGTAGATGTACGCGAACTGGCCGGCCGTCTCGAACAGCGCGCCGACGTACTTCGGCCCCTCGCGCTTGGGCAGGAAGCGGTCGTGCCGGATGAACTTGACATACACGAATGACACTGCCGCCGCGAACAGAAACGTCAGCTCATAGGCGCAGTTGGCGGCGTCCGGGTCAAGGCGCGTGAGCACGCGGCTGTCGGCAAACGTGCCGGCCGCGTCGAGCAGGCAGTAGGCCACCGGCAGCGCGAGGGCGAGCCAGCTCTTGGCGTAGCGGTAGTTCGAGGCCGCCTGGCGCGCGCGGCGCAGCTCGTCGTCCTCGCGCGACTCGACCACGCCGAGCCCGATCACGCCGACGCACACGAGCGCGATGGCCAGCAGCACCATCACGCGCATGCCGCCGCTGAGGTCTTCGTCCAGCCCGCCGAAGCACAGGTACAGCACGGCCACCACCGCGCCGGAGGCGTTGCAGATCGGCGACGAGATGGACAGCTCGATATAGCGCAGGCCGACATAGCCGAGCGCCATCGACACGATGTACAGCAGCGACACGGGCAGGTACGTCCGGATGACGTGCCACGTCACGCTCACGCCGCCGATGAAGATCTCATACGCCGCGTGCAGACCCATGACGACGCCGACGGCGATGACCATTTTTAAATGTGCCAGATGATCGTCCGCGTCGCGGCAGCCGATTTTTGAAAACAGGTCCGAGCCCGACCAGCACAGCAGGGCAATCAGGGAAAGCCAGAACCACATACTTTATTTCTCCTCCAGTTGATCAAGTGTAACGAGACCGGCGTCCACGAGCTTCTGCAGGCTCATGAGGATGCCGAGCTTTGCGTGATACCACGTCAGGCCGCCCTGAAAATACACGGCGTAGGGCGGGCGGATCGGCCCGTCGGCCGACAGCTCAATGGACGAGCCCTGCACGAACGCACCGGCGGCCATGATGACCTCCGAATCGTAGCCCGGCATGGCCCAGGGGATGGGGTCGACATAGCTATCCACGGGCGCGGCCGCCTGGATGCCCTTGCAGAAGGCGACCATGCGCTCCGGCGAGCCGAGCTCCACGCACTGGATGATGTCGTGCCGCGGCTCCGCCGCGTTCGGGATGCAGCGAAAACCCAGCCGCTCATAGACATTCGCCGCGAACACTGCACCCTTGAGTGCGCCGGCCGTCACGGTCGGCGCGAGGAAAAAGCCCTGATAAAACGCCGGCATGAGCCCGAGGTTCGCGCCGACCTCCTGCCCGAGGCCCGGGGCGCTCAGGCGGTAGGCGCAGCGATCGACCACATCCTTGCGGCCGCAGATGTAGCCGCCGATGGGCGCGAGACCGCCGCCGGGGTTTTTGATGAGGGAACCGACGATCATGTCCGCGCCGAGGTCGGACGGCTCGATCGTCTCGACGAACTCGCCGTAGCAGTTATCGACCATGCAGATGACGTTCGGGTCGATGCGCTTGCAGAACGCGATCAGCTCGCCGATCTGCTGCACGGAAAACGTCGGCCGCGTGGCGTAGCCCTTCGAGCGCTGGATGGTCACGAGCTTCACACCGCCGCGCAGCGCCTGCTCGATGGCCGGATAGTCAAAGCCGTAGTCCGGCAGCAGGTCGACCTGCCGGTAGTGCACGCCGTATTCCTTGAGCGAGCAGGCGCTCGGGCGGATGCCGATGACCTCCTCGAGCGTGTCATACGGCGCGCCGACGGGGCTGAGCAGCGTGTCACCGGGCAGCAGGTTGGCGCTGAGCGCCACGGTCAGCGCGTGCGTGCCGCAGGTGATCTGGGGGCGCACGAGCGCGGCCTCCGTGTGGAAGCAGTCCGCATAGACGCGCTCGAGATTGTCGCGCCCGGCGTCGTTGTAGCCGTAGCCCGTGGTGGCGGCAAAGTGCGTCGCGTCGACGCGGTTTTTCTGCATCGCACCGATGACCTTGCACTGGTTATATTCCGCGACGCGGTCGATCTCGTCAAACCGCGCGCGCAGACCGGCGAGCACCTCCTCGCCGAAGCGGTGCACCGCCGGCGTGATGCCGAGCGCGGTGTACATGGACTCTGTATTCATCGTTCCTCTCCTTATATCATTCGTCAGATTCGTCGAAAATTTTTGCGGCCACGTCGCGCATGACCTCCGGCCGCGTGACCACGATGCCGCGCACCTCGTCGCCGAGCACGAGCAGCGTGTCCCCCGGCTGGATGCCAAAGACCGTGCGCGCCTCCTTCGGGATCACGATCTGGCCCTTTTCGCCGACCTTCACCGTGCCGAAGATGTGCCGGTCGCGGCTCTGGCCGAGTACGTGCTTGCCTCCGGGCATAGCCTCGCCTCCTGTTGTGGGGAATTCATACTTTTCCTACTTGTAGGAACAGATGATACCGCACATCGACGGGAAAGTCAACCGCGTCCGGCACAAAAACCGTCCATTCGGCGATTTGCCGGATTTTTTGCGAAAAACGGTTGCGCGCGCCCGGCGCGGGTGCTACGATAAAAACCATCTTAGTGATTGTGGGAGGATGGAGCGATATGCAGCTTCTCGAGCAGCGCATTCTCGCCGAGGGCGAGGTCAAATCCAGCGAGATCCTGAAAGTGGACCGGTTTTTGAACCATCAGATGGACCCGAAGCTGTTTCTGGCGATGGCGGAGGAATGGAAGCGGCTGTTCGACGGCTGCGGCGTGAACAAGCTCGTCACGATCGAGGCCAGCGGTATCGGCATCGCGGCCGTGGCCGGGCTCGTGTTCGACTGCCCGGTCGTGTTCGCCAAGAAAACCAAGAGCCGCAACGTCTCCGACGATGCGTACACGACGGTCGTGCACTCGTTCACGCACGGCAATGACAACACCATCCGCATCTCGCGCGAGTATCTCTCACCGGACGACCGCGTGCTCGTCATCGACGATTTCCTCGCCAACGGTGCGGCACTCGACGGGCTCATCACACTCATCGAGGGCGCGGGCGCGACCGTGGTCGGCGCCGGCATCGCGGTGGAAAAGGCGTTTCAGCCCGGCGGTGCGCGCATCCGCGCGCGCGGCTACCGCGTGGAATCGCTCGCCCGCGTGCAGAGCATGGACCCCGAGACCGGCATCGTGTTCTGCTGAGCGGCGTTGTGCAAATCGACGGGGAAAATGTTTCAAAAGTATGAAATTCGCTCATTTCGACGGTTGACAACCCCGTTCGCCCATGGTAACGTATAAGTGTTCCCGCGCTGCGGGAGCGATCGTAAATAGCAGTCGATATATACCAAAGGATATGGCTTGGCGTTTCTACCCGGCACCGTAAATTGCCGGACTATCGATGGGAAATTCCCCGCGGGAGATGGCAGTACCGGCATCTTCCCGGTTCCACATTGGCAGGAGCGCCGTAAGGCCAGCCCCTGCCAATGTTTTTTTGTATCTTCTTTGCGCAAGCAATGCAGATAAATAAATTTGATAAAATTAGAGGGAGAGCTGAGAATGAAAAAGTTCGTTTCGATGCTGCTCGCGCTCGTCATGGTGTTCGCACTGTGCGCCTGCGGCAGCAAGACCGAGGACGGCAACAAAGACGCCGCCAGCATCAAGGTCGGCTTCATCTGCCTGCATGACGAGAACTCCACCTACGACAAGAACTTCATCGACGCCGCGAAGGCTGCCTGCAAGAACGCCGGCCTGAGCGAGGATCAGTACATCATTAAGACCAACATCCCCGAGGGCCAGGAGTGCTACAACGCCGCGGCCGAGCTCGTGGACGCCGGCTGCAACGTCGTCTTCGCCGACAGCTTCGGCCACGAGGACTTCATGATCCAGGCCGCCAAGGATTTCCCGAAGGTGCAGTTCTGCCACGCCACCGGCACCAAGGCCCACACCGAGAAGCTCAGCAACTACCACAATGCGTTCGCCTCCATCTATGAAGGCCGCTACCTCGCCGGCGTCGCTGCCGGTATGAAGCTCAACGAGATGATCGAGGCCGGCAAGTTCACGGCGGACGAGGCCAAGATGGGCTACGTCGGCGCCTTTACCTATGCGGAAGTCATCTCCGGCTACACCTCTTTCTATCTGGGCGCCAAGTCCGTGTGCCCGACCGTGACCATGGACGTCACCTTCACCGGCTCCTGGTACGATGAGGCCCTCGAGAAGGAAGCTGCCAACAAGCTCATCGCCGGCGGCTGCAAGCTCATCAGCCAGCACGCCGACTCCATGGGCGCTCCGACCGCCTGCGAGACGGCCGGCGTCCCGAACGTCTCCTACAACGGCAGCACCGAGTCTGCCTGCCCGAACACCTTCATCGTTTCCTCCCGCATCGACTGGACCCCGTACTATGAGATGGTCATCAAGGCCGTTCAGGACGGCACCTCGCTCGATTCCGACTGGACCGGCACCCTCAAGACCGGCTCCGTCGTGCTGACCGATGTCAACGAGAAGGTCGCTGCCAAGGGCACTGCCGAGAAGATTGCCGAAGTCACCAAGCAGCTCGAGGACGGCACCCTGCACGTCTTTGACACCTCCACCTTCACCGTTAAGGGCGAGACCCTGACCAGCTACATGGCCGATGTTGACACCGACGCCGACAACGCCGGCGACACCGAGGCCATCAGCGACGGTTACTTCCACGAGTCCGAGTTCCGCGCCGCTCCGTACTTCAATGTGCAGATCGACGGCATCAACCTGCTCGACCAGAACTTTGGCAGCTGATATCTGAATCTACCGCAGAGGGAAGGCCTGTCAACCCGGGCCTTCCCTCATATGTACTTTAAAGCGCGCCGCCGTCGTGCGGCGTCTGCCGCCATTTCGGGAGGGACACCATATTGGACAACAAGATCGCAGCGGTCAAAATGCGCGACATTACCAAGCGCTTCGGCTCCGTCGTCGCCAATGACCGCGTCTGGCTCGATATCTACCGGGGCGAGATCCTGGCGCTGCTCGGCGAAAACGGCAGCGGCAAGACCACGCTCATGAACATGCTCTCGGGCATTTACTTCCCCGACGAGGGACAGATCCTCATCGACGGCGAGGAGGTCGTCATCCGCTCCCCGCGCGATGCCTACCGCTACGGCATCGGCATGATCCACCAGCACTTCAAGCTGGTCGACGTCTTCACCGCCGCTGAGAACATCACGCTCGGCCTCGATGAAAAGCTCGATCTCAAGGCCACGGCCGCGCGCATCCGCAGCATCTGCGAGCGCTACGGCTTCGACCTCGACCCGAACCAGAAGATCTACGATATGTCCGTGTCCCAGAAGCAGACGGTCGAGATCGTCAAGGCGCTCTACCGCGGTGCGGACATCCTCATCCTCGACGAGCCGACCGCCGTGCTCACCCCGCAGGAGACGGACAAGCTCTTCGCCGTCCTGCGCAGCATGCGCGACGACGGCAAGGCCATCGTCATCATCACGCACAAGATGCACGAGGTTGAGACGCTCAGCGACCGCGTGGCCGTGCTGCGCCACGGCCAGTTCGTGGGCGACATGCTCACGAAGGACACCAACGCGCAGGAAATGACGAACATGATGGTCGGCCATGCCGTGACGCTCAATATTGCCCGGCCCGACCCCGTCGACCCCAAGCCGCGTATCGAGGTCAAAAACCTCACTGTGCGCAGCATCGACGGCATCGTCAAGCTCGACGACGTGTCCTTCACCGCCAACTCCGGCGAGATCCTCGGCATCGCGGGCATCTCCGGCTGCGGCCAGAAGGAGCTGCTTGAGGCCATCGCCGGCCTGCAGCCGACCGAAAACGGCAGCATCTGCTACGTCGAGGACGACGGCACGCGCGAGGAGCTGCTCGGCAAAGATCCGCTGAGCATCGCCGAGATGGGCGTGGCGCTGTCCTTTGTGCCGGAGGACCGCCTCGGCATGGGCCTTGTCGGCAACATGGACCTGTCGGACAACATGATGCTCCGCTCCTTCCGCAAGGGCCGCGGCATCCTCACCGACCGCAAGTCGCCGCGCAAGCTGGCCGAGACCGTCGTCGAGGAACTCGACGTCAACACTCCGGGCGTGACCACGCCGGTGCGCCGCCTGAGCGGCGGCAACGTGCAGAAGGTGCTCGTCGGCCGCGAGATCGCCTCCGCCCCCACCGTGCTGCTCACGGCCTATGCCGTGCGCGGCCTGGACATCAACGCATCCTACACGATCTATGACCTCATCAACCGGCAGAAGGAGC
>ERZ773195.1001-NODE-1001-length-22648-cov-24.518523_pt1 | contig 22648 bp, 25 predicted proteins | sample MGYA00580530_ERZ773195 | MGnify/ENA primary metagenome ERZ773195 (study PRJEB29015, sample SAMEA2737751) | human gut metagenome | biome: human gut; feature: human-associated habitat; material: faeces | place: China | collected 2012 ...
CGCTGCTGCCGGTGTCGGAGTGGGGCTGGACAATTGACCCGACGGGAATGCGCATTCTGTTAAACATGCTGTGGGATCGTTATCAGAAGCCGCTGTTCATTGTCGAAAACGGACTGGGTGCCAGAGATATTCTTCAAGACGACTTTACGGTTGACGACAACTACCGTATCGCTTATCTGAATAACCACCTGTACCAGGTCCGGGAAGCTATCGAAGATGGCGTGGATGTGATGGGATACACATCATGGGGCCCCATCGATCTGGTCAGTAACTCCACCGCGGAATTAGGTAAGCGTTACGGCTTTATCTACGTCAATCGCGATGATACGGGACGGGGCGATCTTAAGCGCTACAGAAAAGCGAGCTTCTACTGGTATGCCGATGTTATAAAAAGTAACGGTGAAACGCTGGTGCCAAATATCTGAATATCCGGATTTTGTCATACAGAAACGATGAAGTGAATACGACTTTTATCGCTGAATGACTGTCTGGCCGCCGGATGGCGGCCAGACTTCGTTAATTCACCCAGTCTTCCAGCATCAGGCCCGGCACCCGCTCAAACTCCCGCACATTGTTCGTCACCAGGACGGCGCCGGCCGCGATGGCGTGCCCGGCAATGGCCGTGTCGTTCGGGCCGATCGGCGTCCCGGCGAGGCGCAGCGCCACCCGGATGTCCGTCGTGGCGTCCACCGCGGCGCGGTCCCAGGGCAGGATGGCATCGAGGCGCGCGCAGAACGCATCGACCAGCTGAATATGGCGCGGCGAGGCCTTCGGGCCGGTGGCGCCGAAGCGCATCTCGGCGTACGTCACGGCCGAGACCACGATGCGATCACCGCGCAGCACCGCCTGCTCCAGGCGCTTCAGCACCGCTGCCGGCTGCTCGCGCATGATGAACGAGCAGATGTTCGTGTCGAGCATCCAGGTTTTCTTCATGGCGCAAAGCGTCCTTCATCGCTGACCACATCCTCACGCTCCGCCATAAAGTCCGGATCGGCCCTGTCCAGTTGCGCGAACGAGCCCCATGTCGGCCGGACGGGACGCAGGATGATGCTATCCCCTTCCCGGACGATCTCGAGCTCGCTCACCCCCTCAAAATCCAGATCGCGGGGCAGGCGGATGGCGCGGTTGTTGCCGTTTTTAAAAATAGATACGGTTCTCATGTTCTTTCTCTCCCGGGTAAGTATGGATATGTGACGCATATCCGGATTGAGGTTCACTGCACCGGGTGTGTGCATATGTTCAGTATAGGCAGATGTTCGGCATATGTATAGATATGGCATATGCAGATGGTGAGTATATGCGTATGCTATACCTATGCAGATGTCATGCATATGGATATCCTTCACATATGCTTTCTTCTCTCTTTTCCCGGTCAGATCCGAAAAATACCAAAGCCGGATCCTTACTGAAAAGCTGATTTAGATTGAGTTGTATTGCTACTGAATGAGGCTTGCCTGGTGGGGTTCCGGTAAATGGTCAAGGTCCGCTATGAGCGAAAAGCGGACGTAATACTTATGTCTGATTTGATAGCAGTAAGCGACGCTTTTTTTGCGGCTGCACACACAGCCGCAACAGATTTATTTAAAACCGTATCCGCGATCTTCAAGCGTAGCGCGAAGGTTCTGGCGTCCGTCCATATAGTCCATGCTTGTTGCTGAGCTTTGTACGGCCTGTTTCCAGGTTTTGTCTTTCATTCCCAGTCCTTCACGAAACGCATGGAACGCTTCTTCATAGCTTTTAACATGTGCGTCAAAGTCAGATGCGTTGTAGCGGTTATGGTGAGCGACCACGATCTGAGGCAGGCGTGGGCGAATACTTGCGTTGCTTTTCGGATCGGGCCATCCGACAACCAGTCCGCATACAACGTAGCTGTGCGGGGGCAGTTGAATAAGTTCGGCCAGTTCTTTTGCCTTGTTTCGTGTAGCCCCGATATAAACGGTTCCCAGTCCGATTGATTCGGCCGCCACAGTAGCGTTCTGCGAGGCAAGCGAGGCATCCACAGTCGCCATAACAAATGAGTCGAGATATTCATGCACACCCGGATTCAGACCATCCGCCACGGTCATATCATGATTACGCGACAGGTCAGCCACCCATAAAAGTATCGCAGGCGCTTCTTCAATGTAGCCATTAGCCAGACCGCTATCCCCAGCGGACAGCTTTCTTACCTGTGCCTTAAGCTCAGGATCGGTAACCGCTACTACGCTCCATTGCTGTAGATTTGAGGATGTTGAGGCAGACTGTGCGGCTGCCACCAGAGTTTCAAACCAGTATTCAGGCAGAGGTTGCGGCGAAAAGCTTCTGACTGAACGGTGGCAGAGTAACCCTTCTATCTGTTTGTTCCAGATAATATTTTCAGGCATGTCTTTCTCGCCATAGCGTGCCGCTATCAGCTGTTCTTTCTGAAAATCGTCAGTCATAAATTTTCTCCTCGTAAATTGTAATGATCGTTCAAAAATAGGTTAAATAAAAAGGCCTTCTGGCCTTTTACTGAATACTGCCGATAAGCGCTTCAATCGCATGCTGTTGATATTCAGGTTCATGCACGATCCTGCCAAACACCCGGAAGCCAAAGTAGGCACACATGAATGCTTTCGCCATCGACTGAGCCTGACGGCCCCTTTCAAACTCTCCGGTCGTAATACCGGCAGAAAAAAGCGCAACAAACATCCCTTCAAGTTCTTTGATATAGCTGCGACTCAGGCCTTCAACGGTTTTATCTTTAGCCGCTCTTTCGAGAGGAGAAAATATCGCCATACAGCCATTACGCTCAATGTCGCTGAAATCAAGCTCAATGCCTTTTTCAAGCAGAATTCGGAGTCGATCTTTCACGCTTCCGGGCTGGCGGAAAACTTCCTCGTGAAACTCAATGCTGGAGCGGTGATAGCGTCGCAGGGCTTCATGATAAAGATTTTCTTTACTGCCGAAAGCAGCATACAGGCTGCCACGGCCCAGACCTGTGCTGTCAACGAGTTCCTGCGCCGAAGTCGCTTCAAAACCGTTACGCCAGAATGCATCCATGGCTGCCTGTATTACCAGCTGGTCATCAAATTCTCTTGGTCTGCCTGCCATCGCTTACTCCTGCCTCAGAACTGTTATCACCCTAACAATTATGGAACGGTCAGTCAATAATTAGTAGTATCGTTAAAAGCAGGCAGACGATAACGTCAGCACATTAATTTTTTAACGCGAATTATTCAGGATTTCTGCCTGGCTGGCCTCAATTATTGAAACAAGTTCCTGCAGTTTCACTGCCACAACGCGTCCCAGAGGCGTCAGTGAGTATTCGACATGCGGGGGTATGGTGTCATATGAGTACCGTTTAATCATCCCATCACTCTCAAGAGACTGTAGAGTCTGGGCCAGCATTCTTTCACTTACCCCTTCAATACGCCGTCTTAAGCTGCTGAAACGATGGGTCTCAGATAGCAGGGCGACCATTATCAAAACGCCCCAGCGGCTGCTCAGGTGTTGAAGTACCTGCCTTGACGGGCATCCTGCAGCCATCACATTGCAGGTGATAGCAGGCATCTCTGACGCTGAAGCATTGTCACGAACCTGATCTTTAATCAATGTCATTTAACACTAACCTTTTTGTAAGTACTTACTAAAATAATCTATATCGGTATAGTACCTTTTCAGTTTAAACGTGAGCAATTTTTACCTGATACGGAGAATAAAATGACGATTGCAATCACTGGTGCAACAGGCCATCTTGGCCAGTTAGTTATTGAAAAACTTAAACAAAAAGTTGACGCTTCTGAAATTGTCGCTCTGGTAAGAACCCCTGCGAAAGCAGCTGGCCTGGGTGTAGCTACACGCGAAGCTGATTACACTCGCCAGGATACGCTGGATGTAGCATTGAAAGGAGTTGATACCCTGCTGCTTATCTCCGGCAATGAAATCGGGCAACGTGCGGTGCAGCACGAAAATGTAATCCGTGCTGCTGTAAAAAATGGTGTAAAGCGCATCGTGTATACGAGCTTGCTGCATGCTGACAAGTCACCACTCAACCTGGCACCAGAACACGTCCAGACAGAACAGGCTCTCAAAAACTCGGGGCTGGACTATACAATCCTGCGTAACGGCTGGTATTCAGAAAACTACACGGGTTCTATTGCACCTGCGCTGGGCCTTGGCGCTTTTTATGGCAGTGCTGGCGAAGGTAAAATTTCCTCCGCGCCTCGTGAGGATTACGCAGAAGCCGCTGTAGTGGCGCTGACCGGGCAAGGCCACGAAGGCAAAACCTATGAGCTGGCCGGAGATGAATTCTATACGCTGACTGATTTAGCTGCGGAAATTACGGCTCAGAGCGGCAAAGATATTCCTTACCGTAATATCCCGGAAGCAGATTACGCGGCGGCACTAAAAAATGCAGGCCTGCCTGATGGATTTGCTGAGGCGATTGCGTCATGGGATACGGGTGCCTCTCAGAACGCGTTGTTTGATGACAGCCATGTTCTGTCAAAACTGATTGGCAGAAAAACTACGCCTATCGCAGTAAGCGTTCAGAAAGCGCTTGCCTGACAATGTTGCCCCGTCACTTCGGGGCACCTTTCATCGACAGTCAAAGTCAATTAACTAAGTCTTTTCTTCCAGAATTTTTGAATCTGGATGCCGGTAAAAAATGAGGTTAAAAATGAACCTGAAGCATGACAAAGCTGAGAATGTCATCAGTGATTATATCGAGTCAATTATCCGATGCGATTACGAATTAGCGCGCTCTATATGGAAGGCTGGCGATGACGTCAGTTTCATTCATCCCCGCGGACATGAAAAAGGCTGGGATGAGATTGAGCAAAACTTTTATCGCATGACAATGGATGAAATGTTTTCCAGCCGTTTACTGAAAACCGTAGGTGCGCCTGACATCCGTTACTATGGTGAAAATACGGCCGTAGTAGAGTTTTACTGGGACTTTGTTGCAACCTTTCGTGATAGCGGCGATGAGCTTCATACTACTGGGCGCGAAAGCCAGGTGCTGTTAAAAGGCCCTGACGGAAACTGGAAAATTGCACAGGTTCATTATTCTGGCCCGGCGGTAACAGGCGAAGGTGAAGGATTCTGATGCTGATACAGGGGGGGAAGCTTATCAGGCGTGAACATCATTCCAAGACATTCCCCCCTGAACTGCGCAATATTTTAAAGGGCATGCGTTTTTGCTGTTCAAAACGTTGCCGGCTACATCCAGGGCTCCAGCCCACAGATGAAGATAATCATTCACCTTTAAAGCGGCCGGGACGTCATAGGCATGATTACCCAGCCTCCATACCGCCCGTGCCCCTGACCTAGCCCCTACCGGTTGATACCCAGCAGCCATAGCAACGCCAGCTTTTGGCACAGAGCAGACGTTAATTACCGAAATGTACACCTGCCTGAAAGGGAGCTTCCCCCATCCTGCTGCGGCGCTATTTTTTTAGCCGCTGAATATCTGTGGTGCGCAGGAGAAACCAGGACGGATGATGGATAACCTCCTGATGATGACGGTGGGCACTCAGCGCGGCCTGCAGAAGACTGGCCGCTCCGGCGGCCAGATTGAGCAATGAAGGCGCCCCCATGTAACCCAGCACAGCCGGCACGGCGAGCAGGGCTGTGTCCTGTATACTCCGCCGCTTCCATGTGGCAAGTTTCTGCTGCAGATCATCCAGCCCTTCATCAGCAATTCGCTCCCGGAAACGCTGCTGCAGCAGGCTGATCTCCGCCGGTCCAGATGCCCGCTCCATTTCAACCGCACAGTCACGCAGCGTGCGTCTGAAGGCTGTTACGCTCGGCTCATAATCGGTGCGGATGCGGAAAATGTCGTGAAGCGACAAGTTCTGCAGAAACGGGAGTTCAACCTCAAGCATTCTGCGTGACAGTCTCCCGGATGCGTCGAGTTTCTGCAGGATTTTGCCCTGCAGCGGACAGCGGGTGACAAGTGAGGCGCCGGCCCGGGCTGACTGACTGATATCAGTCAGCAGCCCGTGATAATGAAAGTAGATACTCCGGTTCATGGCCCCGCGCACCCATCGGTCATACCCTTTACGGCTTTCGTGTTTACCGCGGGTGATCCTTGCCCTGAATCTGCCGTCTTCTTCCACTTCGACTGGCTGCAGCTCCTGGTACATATAGGCATTGGTAAAAGGGCTCTGACAGTCCCGCAGCTCCAGCATGATTTCGTCCGGCAGTGTTTTTTCTGACACGAAGCGGATATGCCCTTCATTGCTGACCCGTCTGACCCCCCGCACCTTCACGCTCCTCTCGTACAGCCGGACCACCTCTGCGGGCATCACGGCGTTAAGGAAATGCCGGTCGGGATTATCCTGCAGGAGCTGCATCTTACGCTCCTGCTCCTGCCGGACTGATTCACAGGGTGTGAAGGCAATAAAGCCGGCCTGGATCAGCAGAAAATTGTCCTTCACAAAACGCACGAACTGCGCCACGCCGGTCCTGATATCTGCCAGCCGATCGGTTGCATTGTAATGTATCAGCTGATCCATCGCTTCCGATGACTCAATGGTATCAAGGCGTAGCACCGCTTCCTCCAGTGTATCGGTCAGGATGATGCGTTCAGCCGACAGCAGGCCGGGGCGATAAAGAGCCAGTTGATCGTGACGGGCAATCCACAGGCTGAGCGGAGAGTCATGCAGGGGATGCCACTCCCCGCGCAGAACACTGACAGCCTGAAGGTAGCTCCTTAACGCACTTCCCAGTGCTTCTGCATCCAGTTCCGTATAGTCTGTAGCCAGAAGGTTGTCATCCCAAAGGATACTCTCACTCAGGGCCGGAAGGTTATTGTACATAAGCCTCTCCTCACAAATCTCCATACAGGCAGCGCAGGCCGTTAAGGGCGTCTGCCAGCTGACCGGTAACCGTGTCACTTGTCATCTGGCTGACCAGCAACTCAAAGGCCTCTGCCGGCATAAAAACCCGCAGCCCGTCGATGCCGAAGAATCCCTCCGGCGTGACGTTTCCCGGCGGGGAGAACATCACGCGCTCACCCTGGTGGCCGTGCGCCAGGGCTTCAGGATGACGGGCGTACAGCGTGAACAGCCCCAGCAGTTCGGAGAAGGCTTCCCACCCGTACGGCACCACGAAGTCCTGGCCGGTGATGAGCAGGTGCAGTCGGGGTGTATTGTACCAGGCGCCCGGGCGCTCGCCGGGATGCTGGCCGTCAATGCGGATATCGAGGCGCAGGGTGCCGGCTTCGATGGTTTGCGTCACGGCCGGGATCACCGGGCGCAGATCCTGCGCCAGCGCTGTCGCTTTCTGTGTGCTCCAGTCCAGCCCGCGCAGGACCAGGGGGAAAATGGCTTTCAGCCGTGGCAGGGTGAAGATTTCCCCCAGCACGGCGTCCGGCACGTCCGCCAGGACAAAACAGTCGCTTTCCAGCGGGCGCAGCAGGTGTTCGGCATACATCTGATCCACCACGGGGCTCAGCGCCGCCAGGAAGGCGTCAAATTCTTCCGTCCAGCTCTCCCCGGCCAGGCGGAAGATCCCTTTAAGGTAATGTCCGTCCACCGGACGGTCGTTCTCAGCCTGCCAGGCCAGCAGGTCCCGGGTGATGTCGAGCAGGGTGCGCAGGGCCGGGAGCGTGGCCACCCTGTTCCGGCCGCACAGAAAGGCTTCCCGGGCATAGGCCAGGATGAAGCGCAGCTCGTCCCGGGAAACGGGCGCGGTGCCGAAGGTCTGGCCGAGAATGATATGCCGGTACAGCTGCCGGACCGTAGCCTCCGGATCGGCAACCAGCTGAAAATACCCGTCGCCGGGCGCGACTGTTTTCAGGCCGTCATCGAGGAAGCGTTCGGCCAGGGCGTTGACCGAAGTATTTTCGCGACCGGCGCGCACTTTCAGCGCCTCGATCAGCTTTTTGTGAAAACGCAGGTTAAGCTGGCTGAGCATCAACGTTCCTTTCATGTTTGTTTTGTTCGCCATGCTAACCTAGCATCAATGAAATGTGTTATTAAATTTATCCTTTGACGCATATGTTTGTGATGAATCTATAACTACGGAAAGTGATGCCGGGATTGCTACGCCTTCTGTTCTCTCTTCTTATTTCTCCTGAGATCCGAAAAAAGGTAGTTCCGGATCTGCTTCAGCCCCGCCGGCGTGCAGCGGCCCGGAAACACAAGATGTAGCGGTGTTTCCAGCTGAAGATGACGCTATATGTTGTGTCCCTCCCCTCCCCCGCGACCGGCCGCTCACCACCGGAAAACGCCGCTTTGCTTATTCCCTGACCGTGGTACACTTCCGGAAACTTCGTTATACGTGAAAAGTCGGATCAGGACGGAACGGCCGTCCGGTAATTTAACAGCGTGGCTGTATGGCTGCTTGTTATCTCTAAGGTGATTATTTTGTATGTGAATTTCACGAAGTGAAATTAATGGCGACATAACAGTATGTTTCAGGCGGGCGTGAGTCAGCTGCATCTTTACGCTATACTGATATGCATATCATTAGTATGTATTCCGGAGTGCATTATGAAGCAGCGCATCACTGTCACCATAGACAGCGACAGTTATCAGTTACTGAAATCCGCAGACGTCAATATCTCCGCCCTGGTGAACAGGGCCATGCAGAATGAGGCCCGTCGTCTGCGTGCCGAACGCTGGCAGGCTGAAAATCAGGAAGGGATGGCCGAGGTTGCCCGCTTTATTGATATGAACGGTTCATTCGCCGACGAAAACAGGGACTGGTGAGATGCAGTTTAAGGTTTATGCCTATAAAAGAGAGAGCCGCTATCGTCTGTTCGTGGATGTGCAGAGTGACATCATCGATACCCCCGGGCGACGGATGGTGATCCCGCTGGCCAGCGCCCGGCTGCTGTCGGATAAGGTTTCTCGTGAACTCTATCCGGTGGTGCACATCGGGGACGACAGCTACCGCCTGATGACCACGGACATGGCCAGCGTCACGGCCTCCGTCACCGGGGAGGAAGTGGCCGATCTCAGCCACCGGGAAAATGACATCAAAAATGCGATAAACCTGATGTTCTGGGGAATTTGACAGCCTCCCCGCCCTGAAAGACATCGAGGATGTCAAAACGAAGCATTGCCGCAGAGCTTAACCCTCAGCATGAACTGCCCTCCGGAGCGGATGCCCTGCAGGCTTTCGCAGGGTCAGCTTAAACGAACGGTTCACACAAAAACCCTTAAGCCAGTTACATTTACGCAACGGGACAAAAAGGCCGGTATGGAAGCGAAAACTAAAACCTTCATAAAAACGTCTGTTGATGATAACGGCATGTGGCTACTGACCGTCCCGGCGGGGAGCGCGGGCAACGAAACGGTGGTTGTGGCCGTCAGACGGGTGGAGGAATGTCGTTACGGGTCTGAGGACTCGCCAGGGGCACATGTGTCGATCACCTGTAGCCTGACGCTGTACGGTGACGGACAAAGTACACCGCAGACCATTGTCGCGAAGTTCGAGCACGGCCGTGTGGAACTGTTCAGTGTTGAATTTATGCTGAATGAATTTTTACCCCGTGGCCGGGGAGTGGGCAGCTGGATCATGCAGCAGATGGTGCTCTGGACCCGCTCCCTGCCGCCGGAAACGCTGGTCAGACAAATCCACATTTCGTCCGTGGATGCGAAAAACATTCACAATCTGATCCGCCGGAGCAGACTGTGGCGCGGGCTGGGTTTCCGGTTCCCGCCGGGGGAAACCAGCTCAATGCCACTGCGGGCAGACGAACTGCAGTTGCCACGGGGCAGGTGTTCAACGCTCCGGGTGGAGCCCCTGGTATCCGCGGTACGCCGGCTGGAAGACTGTTATCGCGGGCTGCAGAAAAAAATCGTGCAGATCGAAGGCAAAAAAAGGTCGCAAAAACAGTTAATTACTTCACTTAGGAATCGTCCATTTTATCATCTGTGGCACAGGAAAGGGGGCCAGCTCCCGGATGAGAAATGTGATGCCCTGCCACTGCGGGCAGAAAAACTGTCTCTGCCGCAGAGCGGGGATTCTGACCTGGAGGTGGCGCAACGGGCTACCGGGGTTATCCGGCTGGCAACCCTGTGTAGTCAGTCGCAGGAAAAAATCGTTGAGCTCGAAAAGGATCTCGCCTCGCAAAGTGAATACCTCGTTTACCTGCAGACAAATCTCCTTTCTATCCTGTGGGAGAAAGTCGCCAACCAGGCCTTATTCTGGGGGGGCGTGGTGGCTTTTCTGGGCTTTATCTACTAGATGTTGTGGTCATGAATGTTCCCGTTCCATAGCAACCCACTGAAGAGGAGTGAAACCTGTGTCCGTAAATATCGTGTCTGTAATCACTGACGGGGTAGTTTTGTTTGTGACTTCGTCTGTTTTCTGGCTGGTTAGTCATCCTGGCTCCGGTAATATTACGAAGAAAATTCTCGGCAAAGAAAAAAGTTAACAGAAATTATGAATAACCTGGTTCCAGTTGGATCTCCGCCATCTCCCGGCACATTGCTCCCGGTGGCTATCGATTACCCTGCCGCCCTGGCCCTGCGCCAGATGGCGCTCGTGCAGGATGAACTCCCGAAATATCTGCTGGCGCCGGAAGTCAGCGCCCTGCTTCATTACGTGCCGGATCTTCACCGTAAGATGCTGCTGGCGACGCTGTGGAACACCGGCGCGCGCATTAATGAAGCGCTCGCGCTGACCCGGGGGGATTTTTCGCTGGCGCCGCCGTATCCGTTCGTGCAGCTTGCCACGCTGAAACAACGGGCCGAAAAAGCCGCCAGAACGGCCGGCCGAGCTCCCGCCGGTAGCCAGGCTCATCGCCTGGTTCCGCTTTCCGATCACCACTACGTCAGCCAGCTGCAGATGATGGTGGCTACCCTGAAAATTCCGCTGGAAAGACGAAACAAGCGCACCGGCAGAATGGAGAAGGCGCGTATCTGGGAGATCACAGACCGTACCGTCCGCACCTGGCTTAGCGAAGCGGTGGAGGCCGCAGCGGCCGACGGGGTGACGTTCTCAGTACCGGTGACCCCCCATACGTTCCGTCACTCCTACGCGATGCACATGCTGTATGCCGGCATACCACTGAAGGTTTTGCAGAGCCTGATGGGCCACAAATCGATTAGCTCGACGGAGGTCTATACGAAGGTGTTTGCGCTCGATGTCGCGGCGCGCCATCGTGTGCAGTTCCAGATGCCTGGCGATGAGGCGGTGGCGCTGCTTAAAGGACGGTGTTGTGATTAAAGCAGTGTATGGTTTTATCTGTAGATACGAAAGCAAGCATGGTAGATACGAAGTTCCGCTTCCGTTGGTAGCATCACGAAGTCTACTGTGATTTCCGGGACAAAATAATTGTAACGTCCAGTTGAGGGGAAAAGGAGAAAGCCAGGCGTAAAAAAGCCGCTTATGCAGCTTCATTCTGTTGTTGGTGCATTCAGCCCCAGCTCAGCGCGGTAATTTATTATGTTTGTACCAGAACAGTACAAATTGATCTCCCAACCCCGCTAAAACTACATGGACAGAATGACTCTACATCACTGCCAGCAACAGTGAGATCTGCGGGGATTAATTGCAATCAATGTGAAGGCTAATTTTTAACCAAGGAAGTGTGATCCACAGTTTTCCACTTTCCATTGTGCCATGTCGATATTCAACACCTTGCCGGTCCACAGCATATCCATGTTCAAGTAAAGGGCTGTTAAATTCTGCCTGACTGGTTCTGACACTGAAAGAATCCCCTCTGTCGATAACAAGTACGCTTTCTCTGGCCACTAGTTCGCCGTCACGGTATTGCTGCAGTTTGCAGAATTCAGCAGCTGACGAAGTACCTGTATAGGCCAGAAGTGCCGTTAAGAAGACTAACTTTCGCATGTAAACTGTCCCCATAAAAATCTGTTCACAAAGATTATGGACAGAAAGTTATGTCTGTCCATTCTTCATGTTGCACGGCATCGGGTAAACTTCAAGATTACGAAAAGCGAAGCGGTTGCAATATTGAAAGGGAATTACCAAGAAATTATTATTTAATAATATCATGATACAATGATTCCGTTTTCCTAGGCAAAAGCGATTCAATACTGTCTAGCGATGTTCGAGTTGCATCCCATGATGACCAACCAGTTGCGCCATAATTTGCGTTGTACCATCTTTCCTTTTCCATTCTATGCTCTTGATAATTAGGAGTATTCATTCCCCATATTTCTACAGGAAAGGGTAAATGGTTTTCTGTAGAAGCATCTGTAAGACAAAAATCCGCGAGATATTCATGAGTGGTTGAATCATAACGTAGGGGTTTATAAAACGAGCGCTCCAGCTCGTATAACTTTTGTTCAAACGCCCCTTCATTCAATGAATCGAGTGGTATGTAGCGATCACTTACCATCATCAGGGCCAACTGTCTAACCTGGGCTGATCTTGCACCTGGAACATCAGTGATAGCTATTACAAATACCTTCACCCCTTTCTTCCAGCCATTAACCGCAATTGGAAATCTGTTTAACGCAGACTTCCATCTGGAATCATCAAGCCCCAGAAAAGGCATGCCGGAAAAGTCACGTACAGGAAGTCGATTTAATCCATTCATGTAATTTTCAGAGAACTTAGCAAGCTCAGCAATAACCACAAGACGTTGTTTATCAGCTTTCGCACGTTCTACAGTTATACTGTTTCTTCTGCTATCGCTGGAGTTAGCGTAGGCCGGAGTGAGCAGAACGTCAGATAATTTTGTTTTACCTGCTTCTATCTTTTCTGCTTGTTTAAACAAGTGATAGCCCAGTTTGGTGGATGAACGCATACCGTCCATTTTAGGCACCCACGTGTTATAGTTGGTTGTCTCCCAGAGAAAATGCAGAAGACCAAGAATAGATACTGTATTTCGTTTATTGTTCCGTGAAGCATCACCAGAACACGGAGAACTATCTATGGGACCTGACGGACCGGTGACCTGCAATGGATAATCAAGCTTAATATTGATTGTTCCATCCGGCTTCTCTTTCAAAGCGTCCTGTGTATAACACCCCTGTGATCCTTCAGGACTGAGGCTACTATAGAATCTGCAGTCCTCTCTGTGTTTTATGCCCGTGAGTGGGAATCGAGCTAAATGATGTTTCTCTACTCTGAGCCTTACAGAGAGTGGCAATTCTTTACCCGTACATAAGCAAGCGGCATATGCATTACAGTCTCGCGACTTTTTAAGAGCCACTTGAAACGGTGACGTATTCGATGAATCATCCTGCCTGTCACCACCAAAATAAGCAGGCGCAGATTTATCGCCAAAGTAGATTTTCAAAGTGTACCGTTTCATAGACCTTTCTCCTCCCAAGCATAGATATCTGAACTCAAATCGCCTAGTGAAATGTCAGGATATGCCGGATTTTCCACCTTATACAGCGAAGCTGACCGAAGGCCAGCCTGCTCGGACTTATCGCTTTTACCAGTAGATTAGCATGGTAACGAACAGAATTGTTGCCCCAGAGAAGCGGATGAGGCAGTCAGGAATGTCCCCAGGAATGGCATTATCGTACTTCCGGTCGTGGATATGATCGAGCCAGTAGTGCTCGCCGCAGCCGAGCGACAGGGCGAAGCCCGCGAGTGAGCGAGGAAGCACCAGGGAACAGTACTTATATATTCAGCTTACGCTCTATGCCTGAAAAATTTCCTTGCCCAGGGGTTATCCACTTATCCACCGAGATATTTTTATAAGATCTTTTTTAATAGTTGTTAGATCTTTATTTTTAGAATGCCCGCAGGCCTTTACCCATGCGGGTTTCAGAGGGGGAACTGTGACAAACCGCCCTTTCAGTGTGACAAATCACCCTCAAATAGCCGTCCTTTCTGTGACAAGTTGCCCTTAACCCTGTGACAAATTGCCCTCTGATGACGTTGCTTTTCACAAAGTTATCCATCCCTGTTGACTCTGTTTTATGAAGTGTGACAATCTGAAAACCTGTCACACTTCACATGGACCTGTCATGGCGGAAATAGCGGTTATAAACCATAAAAAACGTAAGAATAGCCCGCGGATTGTCCAGTCAAATGAGCTGACTGAGGCAGCATATAGTCTCTCCAGGGATCAAAAGCGTATGCTGTATCTGTTCGTTGACCAGATCAGAAAATCCGACGGCTCCCTGCAGGAACATGACGGCATCTGCGAAATTCATGTTGCTAAATACGCTGAAACATTCGGGCTGACCTCCGCTGAAGCCAGTAAGGATATACGACAGGCTTTAAAAGGTTTTGCGGGTAAGGAAGTGGTGTTCTATCGCCCTGAAGAGGATGCCGGCGATGAAAAAGGGTATGAATCCTTTCCCTGGTTTATCAAACGTGCGCACAGTCCATCCAGAGGGCTTTACAGCGTACATATCAACCCCTATCTCATTCCCTTCTTCATCGGGCTACAGAACCGGTTTACGCAGTTCCGGCTCAGTGAAACAAAAGAGATTACCAATCCGTATGCCATGCGTTTATACGAATCCCTGTGTCAGTACCGTAAACCTGATGGCTCAGGTGTCGTGTCCCTGAAAATCGACTGGATCATGGAGCGCTACCAGCTACCTCAAAGTTATCAGCGTATGCCGGATTTTCGCCGCCGTTTCCTGCAGGCAAGTGTTGATGAGATCAATAGCCGGACACCTATGCGACTCTCTTACATTGAGAAAAAGAAAGGCCGCCAGACGACTCATATCGTATTTTCCTTCCGTGATATCACCTCGATGACAACAGAATAGCATGAGGGTTATCTGTCACAGATTTGAGGGCAACTTGTCACATTTGATCTGGCAGGTTGAGGGTGATTTGTCACAGTTTTGCTGTTCCCTTCCTTGCATCCTGCGCTTACTCATAGTTTTTTTGGCTGTAACCGGTAGTGAAACCAAAATTGAGGGTAATTTGTCACAATACATGAGGGCAGTTTGTCACAGTAAAATGAGTGCAGTTTGTCACACTAGATTTTCCCCTCTTCCCGTTAGTCATATGACTTGAGGGGGCAAGTTCGACTTAATTAATGAGGGCAGATTGTCACACTTGTTGCCCTGAACAGGCTATCCGTGTGTGCCTATACATGTGGTGTTTCCTACAGTCGGGGCCGTCCGCGAAGTTGACCTGTTTCCCACAGCTCTGGCCGTCTACAAAGTTGACCTGTTCCCCACTGCTCCGGCCGTCCGCGAAGTTGACCTGTTTTCCACAGCCCCGGCCATCCGCCAAGTTGACCTGTTTCCCACAGTCCCGGCAGTCGGCTAAGTTGACCTGTTTCCCACAGTCCCGGCCGTCTGCAAAGTTGACCTGTTTCCCACAATCCGGGCCGTCCGTAAAGTTGACCTGTTTCCCACAGAGGATGGAGAACTATTCTTGTGCTGAGCGTAAGAGCTATCTGCTTGAACGGTTCATTTTCGCGCCAGTTCGCTCGCTACGCTCGGTTACATGGCTGCGGCGAGCGCTAGTGATAGTCACTGAGGTAGTTGCTCTTTTATCTCTTTTTTTGTTGCATTGTTCTCATTTTGAGCAGCTTTGCGGTTTTTTGATTACTTTGCGATTTTATTGTTGCTTTGCAATAAATTCCAAGATTTAATAAAATAACGCAAAGTAATGATTAAAGGATGTTCAGTATGGGACTGATGGATACACTCAACCAGTGCATAAGTGCTGGTCATGAAATGACGAAAGCAATCGCCATTGCGCAGTTTAATGATGACAGTCCGGAAGCCCGGAAGATAACCCGGCGCTGGAGGATTGGTGAAGCGGCGGATCTGGTTGGCGTGTCATCTCAGGCTATCAGGGATGCCGAGAAAGCTGGCCGGCTGCCTCACCCTGATATGGAAACCCGTGGGAGAGTTGAGCAACGCGTTGGTTATACCATCGAGCAAATCAATCACATGCGGGATGTATTTGGTACACGCCTGCGCCGTGCTAAAGATGCATTTCCGCCGGTGATTGGAGTTGCTGCTCATAAAGGTGGCGTTTACAAAACCTCAGTATCCGTTCATCTGGCTCAGGATCTAGCTCTGAAAGGACTACGTGTTCTGCTTGTTGAAGGCAATGACCCGCAGGGAACAGCTTCTATGTATCACGGATGGGTGCCCGATCTTCATATTCATGCTGAGGACACCCTCCTGCCCTTTTATCTTGGGGAAAAGGATGATGCCAGCTACGCTATAAAGCCCACCTGCTGGCCTGGCCTTGATATCATCCCGTCCTGTCTGGCACTGCACCGCATTGAAACTGAGCTGATGGGGAAATTTGACGAAGGCAAATTACCTGCTGACCCGCACCTGATGCTCCGTCTGGCCATTGAAACGGTCGCTCATGATTATGACGTGATTGTTATCGACAGTGCACCCAACCTTGGTATCGGTACGATAAATGTTGTATGCGCTGCTGATGTACTGATTGTCCCTACTCCGGCAGAGCTGTTCGACTACACCTCCGCACTGCAGTTTTTCGATATGCTTCGTGACCTGCTTAAGAACGTTGATCTTAAAGGCTTCGAGCCAGATGTCCGTATTCTGCTTACCAAATACAGTAATAATAACGGCTCGCAGTCCCCGTGGATGGAAGAACAAATTCGGGATGCCTGGGGAAGCATGGTCCTTAAAAATGTTGTGCGCGAAACGGATGAAGTCGGTAAAGGTCAGATCCGTATGAGAACCGTTTTTGAACAGGCTATTGATCAACGTTCTTCAACCGGTGCCTGGCGTAATGCCCTCTCTATCTGGGAGCCTGTTTGCAATGAGATTTTTGATCGTCTGATTAAACCACGCTGGGAGATTAGATAATGAAGCGTGCCCCTGTCATTCCAAGACATACCACACATACTCAATCGACAGAAGATACTTCATCACCGGCGCCGGCGGCGCCGATGGTGGATTCATTAATTGCGCGCGTGGGTGCTATGGCCCGCGGTAATGCCATCTCTCTTCCGGTATGTGGACGGGAAGTAAAATTTACCCTTGAAGTGCTCCGGGGAGACTCTGTTGAGAGCGCTTCACGCGTATGGTCAGGCAATGAGCGCGATCAGGAACTACTAACCGAAGATGCTCTTGATGATCTCATTCCTTCATTTTTACTGACTGGTCAGCAGACTCCAGCTTTCGGCCGCCGGGTTTCCGATGTCATTGAAATTGCAGACGGCAGCCGTCGCCGTAAAGCCGCAATCCTGACGGAATGTGATTATCGCATTCTGGTTGGTGAACTGGACGATGAGCAGATGGCTGCATTGTCCCGACTGGGTAACGATTATCGGCCGACGAGTGCTTATGAACGTGGTCTGCGTTATACAAGCCGGCTGCAGAATGAGTTTGCTGGAAATATTTCTGCACTTGCCGATGCGGAAAACATCTCTCGTAAGATCATTACCCGCTGTATTAATACGGCCAAACTGCCTAAATCCGTTGTTGCCCTGTTTGCCCATCCTGGAGAACTGTCTGCCCGGTCAGGTGAAGTCCTTCAGAAGGCTTTTGCTGATAAAGAAGAATTACTTAAGAAGCAGGCATCTAAACTTCACGAGCAGAAAAAAGCTGGGGTGATCTTTGAAGCTGAAGAAGTCATCACTCTTTTAATGTCAGTGCTTAAAACGTCACCTGTATCTAGAACTAATTTGAGCTCACGACATCAGTTTGCTCCTGGAGCGACAGCATTGTACAAGGGCGATAAAATGGTGCTGAACCTGGATAGGTCCCGCATTCCTGCAGAGTGTATAGAGAAAATAGAAGCCATTCTTAAGGAGCTTGAGAAACCAGGAGTCTGATGCGGACACGCTTTAGTATACGGTTATCTCCATTTACTTCATTTCCTTTCTCACAGGCCAGAAAAAATAACTGGCCTGAATACTCTCTCTGGGACCACGGTCCCACCTTCGTCGTCGGTCAGGTTATCTGTCTGGGACCACGGTCCCACCTGCATCGTCGTTTAGGTTTTCAGCCTGGGACCACGGTCCCGCCTGCGTCATCTGTCAGGTTATCTGCCTGGGACCACGGTCCCACCTGCGTCGTCGGTCAGGTTATCTGTCTGGGACCACGGTCCCACCTGCATCGTCGGTCAGGTTATCTGCCTGGGACCACGGTCCCACCTGTATTGACGGCACTTTATTAGTTTGGGAACGCGGCCCCATCAATGCCAGTCACGAACAAGTATTGGCATGTCGCCGGCAACCCGTTGAACGGAATATTAACGAAGCAGGACGGCTATCACAGGCGATGGTGAAAGCTCTGTTTGGATCTGAACGAAGCATGTTGGGTGAAATCTGCAAAATTTCGCGGGGTATGCGGCTTAATTTTAAATTTCCGTCGGCATTTTTAAAGCCAGTTGCCGCCGCTGCGCGTTGGCCGGTCATTCGTCCGGCCGGTAACCAGTCCCGGCCGTTCTTTCGACTCTGGGTGAACATCATCCCGTCAGCAGTGTCTCCACAGTGATGTCGTTTGTCACGCTGTCCGATTACGAAATAGAACGTGGAGGGGATATCAGGGGTACAACATATGGTATGAAAAGCAGCTGCCAGAGCCACAATATATTGATTATCCACAGCAACGGGGGATAACCGTGTGGGTAACATATTGAAAGTCCAACACGTTATCTGATTAATTGACTTTGTAAACGCCGCTGAACCATGAAAAAAATCCCGGGGAATCATCACAGCGCATAAACATACCGTTTTGTTTTTGGGTAACGGCAAGGAGGCCCCTGTTATCACCACATACCTTGTCAAAGGTTTCCATTTCTATCCTTATCAGGCTCTTTTCGTTATTTTCGGGAGAGATCCGGAGATGTTTTGTCAGACAGACAGGATAGGTATCAGCGTTACGCCAGTACTGCAATTCAATCACTGAAGCCATTCCCCAGACAGCGAAGAATAAGAAAACCACACCTGCGATTTTGCTACCCATATTGTTCCTTAACATTGGCTTAATACATTCCTTGCTCCTCGCACCGGAGCACATCACAGATACTGATTGAGATCCACTTCACGCAGCGGCTGGTTTTGACGTTCTGTTATCAATTGCACCAGGTCTTTTTCGTCCAGCGCATCGAGCATTTGTTCATACAGAGCCGCGGGCACACAATAAAAAACAGGGCGGTTGCGGTCAATAATCGCGACCGGGTAGCCGCCGCCGGCACTGGCGGTGGCCACCGGATCGTTTTTAAGTTCGCTGATGCTGGCAGTCATATCACACAGAATGATATTTGTCATGGTTCCCCCCTGAGACAAGTCATCTGTATGATCGGTAAAGTAAGCTTTGGCGGCAAGTCCCGTCTGTCATTTCGACGGTCAGAAACGGGCAACCGGCAGCTCCTTCCAGCGGGTGGTATATGCCGGTGACAGCATCTCCCGTTTCATCTGCCAGTCCGGCGCAATACCCCGTCCGGCAAACCAGACTTTCCCGAGTCCGGAATGATTAATGCCGTCGAGCACCTTCATCAGCGCATCGCTGTGCGGCCGTGGCTTCACGTCATCGAACAGATTCAGCTGCGCGACGCCGTTCGGACTGAAATCATTGAGCATTATCCCCGCTTTTGCGTAGCGGTGGCCATCGAGCCAGATCCTGTCCAGAGACCTGACCGCTGCCGCGATAATGTCCCGGGTGTCACGGGTAGGGGTGTTCAGTTTTTCCGTGGCCACGTTACCGTAATACGGCTCATTAACCGCAAAAGGGGATGTCTTGATGAAGGTGCTGATATGCCGGCAGTACTGTCGCTCACCGCGCAACTTTTCCGCCGCGCGCTCGGCATACTGGCAGACGGCCTGGCGCATTTCTTCGTAGGTGGTGATCCGCTGCCCGAAGCTGCGACTGCAGACAATCTGCTGTTTCGGCGGCGGCGCTTCCTCCAGTGAAATGCAACTCTCGCCGTTCAGCTCACGTACCGTGCGCTCCAGCACTACGTTGAAGTTTTTCCGGATAAATGTAGGGTTCGTCAGCGACAGCTGCAGGGCGGTGATGATCCCCATAACGTGCAGCTTTTTCGATATCCGGTTCCCCACGCCCCAGATTTCTTCCACCGGCTGCAGGCTGAGTAATTTTGCCGTTCTGCGTGGATTTTCGGGCGAAAGCGCCAGCACCCCCCTGAATTGTGGCCATTCCTTTGACGCCCACTGCGCCGATTTGGCTAGTGTTTTTGTGGCGCCGAAGCCGACACCGATCGTCAGTCCGGTTCCACTGAGAACATGCCCACGCAGCTGCCTGCCAAAATCCTCCAGATCCATACAGTGGCCAATTCCCCGGGCATCCAGGAAACATTCATCAATTGAGTATTGTTCGACGCGGGGCGACAGCTCTTCCAGCAGGGCGACCACACGGTTACTCAGGCTCGCGTAGAGCTCGTAGTTGCTGGAAAAAATGTACAGTTTTTCAGGAAACTGCGCCTCTTTGAGCTGGAACCAGGGGGTTCCCATCTTTATACCCAGCCGTTTGGCTTCAGCACTCCGGGCAATAACGCAGCCATCGTTGTTACTGAGAACGACGACAGGTTTGCCGCGCAAATCCGGCCTGAAAACCTTCTCGCAACTGGCGTAGAAGGAGTTGACGTCTGCCAGGGCGAACATCAGTCTGCCCTCCGGGTTTTATGAATGAAGGCCGTCACCACGCCGAAAATTTGCAGCGTTTCCGGATCCGGGTACAGGGAAGGGAAGTCCGGGTTCATCGCCTGCAGGGCTGGCCGCGGCGTCAGAAGCAGGCGTTTTACGGTGAATTCACCCTCAATTTCCGCGATAACAATATCCCCGTGCCGCGGCTGTTCTGCTTTATCCACGACCATCAGATCGCCGGAATAGAGGCCAATATCAGTCATTGAGTTGCCAATCGCCCTGACAAAATAGGTGGAGTGGCGCCGGTGAATGCAGTACTCATTCAGATCCAGTTCAGACTCCGTGTAGTCCGCAGCCGGTGACGGAAAACCCGCAGGGCATCGCTCTGTGAACAAAGGAATTTTTACTATGCTGGCTTCTGATACTGCAGGAATGAACTTCATCGTTTTTTTTTCTCGCTTAATACTGTATATATATACAGTATTATTTTGCGGAGGTCGTTTTTTTTCAAGTCATCTTGTTGCCGTTGTCTGTAACCATTTGCTGTTCCTGCAAAAACAGGGAAATTTCAGAAGGATCACTGCCAGCCCGGAGAATCGTTATCTAATAAAATGTAATATACTGAAGTACAGTGCATTTATTCTGAGTGGAGTGATTATGAATACGGGTTTAAGGCAGGTTCTGCGATATGCAGGAGTCCCGGTTGACGCCGCTGAACCGGTGCGCCGGCAATTCGGTAGCCGCCTGATTTTAATCGTGACGGTTGCTCTCCTTCCGCTGTTGATTGTTGACGTCCCTCAGTGGATATTTGTGCTCTCTCAGATTATCTGGGGAAGCGGTATGTACATTGGTATCTCCGTGGCCAGTGATAAACCAGATCGCCGGTAAGCTCAGAACGAGAGATCTCCTGGCCCGCCTGGTGACGGGCAGCTGTTAAACCGGCGCCGTGCCATCAACACCGGATAAGGACGTCGCCGGCTTGTCGTTGCCGCCGGCTCCGCTTCACCCGGCCCCATTCCTCCGGTCTGTGGCCTGATTCCTGCGTCTGTCGCGTTGCGACATTTGCTTCCGCTTTTCTCCCTGCGGTCGAAATACGGGTTAGAGAAACCTTTTATTCAACCTCCTTCATCGCGACGGGTAGTGCCGTGCCTTCACTTTAGCCCGGCTGCTGCAGATGCAAGGGTTCGCTGACGCCGCCATCCTCGCCCGGTCGCAGTTTTTTTATGATACTCGCCGTTCTTCCCGTCGTTTTCTCGCTCAGGTTTCGCTCGAAAACCGTCCAGACCAGCTTTGTGCTTTATCTGCGCTGCGGCCTCCGGTGTCGCCCCTGCATCTTCCGCTTTCCGCCGGGCTGTCGTGTCGGCACGGCACAACCCGGTGCCGCAATCTTATGAACCTGGGGAGGTTGCTATGTATCATGCCCGTCAAACCATGCTGAATGTTGAGGAGTCCGACCGTCTCTCGTTCCTGCCGGATCTGTTTGGTAACGATTTTCTTGCCGGAGAGATGCAGGTCTATGCGCTCGCTGAGAAACACATCACCGATTACTGCGGAGGCTTCTGGCATTTCATCCGTATTCCGGAGGGCGGCGGCTACATGATGCCTGACGGTGACCGTTTCCATCTGACTAACCCGGATAACTGGTTTGATCGGTCCGTCAGCGCGGATGCGGCCGGAGTTATCATTACGGCGCTGGCGATCAACCGCCGTATCTGGCTGCACCATGAACGCGGTGATGCTGCCCTGATACGCCACCTGATGCTGCGGGAATCGCAGCTGTGGAATTTCATTGACTCTCATGACGAATGCGCTGCTATTTACGCGGCTCTGGACTGATACTACATCGGGGCGCCCGACGCCCCGTTTAAGGTCTGAGACGGCACGATCTGTGGGGAGCGTACCCGGCTTCGCAGATCGGTGCGGCCGCGCGAAAATCCTGGCAGGCTTCGCCTGCCGGTGAGGCGGTTCGCCACGCCTGCGGCGCTGCGTACTGGCCTCACCTCAACAGGTCGCCAGTTAAGGATTAAGAGCGTAATATCTGCGTACCTTTTCTTCTTTTGCGGAATTTGCGTATGTCGCAGTGGAATATTGCCTCCTTTCAAAGGAGGAGCAGGACAAAGTTGCCGTCGATAAGGTGGCTGCTGCTGTTGCCTGGCAGGAGCGCATGAACAAGCCCGTCATGCCGGAACTTGTTGAACGGGAACAGCCTGAACACCTGCGCGAATATTTCCATGA